>Ga0315272_10000183_pt1 | contig 29707 bp, 23 predicted proteins | sample C3_middle_MG_FD_203918 | JGI IMG/M metagenome (GOLD analysis project Ga0315272, IMG submission 203918) | Sediment microbial communities from Yellowstone Lake, YNP, Wyoming, USA - C3_middle | ecosystem: Environmental > Aquatic > Freshwater > Lake > Sediment | place: USA: Wyoming | collected...
ATTTGACAGTATGAGGCGGGGGCCCACGCCCCAATCTCTGCCACCACGAAGGCCCCGCCCACTCAGGCTCTAAGAAATATCAGCCGCCCCAGCTTGGGGCACTTCTCCAAAGAAGCCCCGGCGCACCAGACCGATATGGCTGCACACCCGGTTGCAGCCACTGCGCTGGGCAAAGTCCACCGCGCGCTCGGTTTTCTCAACGGCACTGCTGGGGGTGTCATCGGCCAGCACCGGGGTGAAGCCGCAACTGACAGTAACATGCCCGACCTGCGGAAAATTAAACTTCTCCACTTTTGCGCGAAAACGCTCAAACGCGGCCAGCACCAAAGCTTCATCCGGGCAATGCATCAAAACGCCAAAATGCTCACCGTCAAAGCGGTAAATGCGGTCGTAGGTGCGAAAGGTGTTGTTCATCACGCGCGCCACCAGCAACAGCACTTCTTCGGCAATCAAATGCCCATGCTTCTCGCTGATCAAGCCAAAGTTGTCAACCACCGCCGAACCCAGCCAGTAATTGGCGGGCACCCGGTGACGTCGCTCCGGATCCGACCCTTTTGGCAGCCCCGCCAACTTGGGCTCGCTGGTGACACCGTCAAGCTCCTCCAGCACGGCGCTGTAAAAAGCATCGTCGAGTGACTTGCGGTTGAGCAAGCCGCTCAGGGCGTCACGGTCGCTGTACTCCAGCAGGGAGTACATATTGCGGTAAATCCGGCGCAATTGCCCGATCATCAAAAGATTGGTTTCACTGAGCGTGGACTCCGAATGGATCTCAATCACGCCGGCATCGTCCTTGCGCGTGTCGGAAAACAAGGGCAGCATGTAGATGCGAGGCCCCTCTTCTCCGGCCCAGGCGATCTCGACGACTTCACGGCGCACCAAACATTTCAGCCGATCCGGGGCATCGTCGAGGTGCGGCAAACCCGAGAATTCCACGCGCATGGGATCAACCACTTTGCCGCCGCCTTTGGCGTCGAGCCGCGCCACTTCAAGCCATCGCTTCTCGCCCTCCTCACTCATCACCCGTGCGATGACGATGCGCTGAATGGGCAGCAGATCAATCAAGGCCTTGGACAGGGTTAGCTCCAGCAAATCCCGATCTCTATGGTCGGTCAGCTTGAGAATGTGTTCGATTATGGTACTCATAGGATTCGCATAATAGCGCCGAATCTCAACCCAGTGTGGTTGAACTTGCCACCTTGGCCGCGTTTTTCCAGGCTTGTGTCGAAGCGGCCCCATCGCCGCGTTGCTCGGCCAACTCGGCCAGCGCCGTCCAAGCAGTTCTCTCGAGTCCGCCGTCCGACAAGCGCACCAGCGACTGCGTCAGCAACTGCTGCGCTTTGCCCCATAACTGAAAGTGCCAGCAAGTCATCCCCGCCAGGTACTGCAGCGTCGCATCGCCCGGATGCGCCTGTTGCGCCTGTTCGATCCGAGTCAGCCACAGCGTTTGGGTGGTGCCCGAGGGCAACGCGAAACTGCTTTCCAAAACTCGAACCAGGCGAATACGTTGCAACTCCGTAAAAGCCCCTGGCCGCGCAACCATGGACTCCCAAACCGGCAACAGCCAAGTGCGCGCCAACTCGATATCGCCCCCCAGTTGGATCAATCTGCTGGCCGCCTGAATGGCAACATCCGGCAACAGGCGCTCATTTTCATCAAGCTGATTCCAGACCTTTTGCAACTGCTCGGGGTCATGCCCGGTCAACACCAACTCCAACGCCAGGCTGCGCAAGACGCCCGGCGCAGCCACCTCCGAAAATGCCCGGTGCTTGGCCAGCAAGCGTGCCGTCTCCAGTGCCAGTTGGGTCTGCCGCGCCAGCCGTGCCGCTTTCAAGCGCAAGCGCAAGGCAATGGTTCGTCGAGCGGCACCTTGAGGCAGCTCATCGAGCCAGCCAAGCGCAGCTTGCGCGTCATGGTCTTCCAGCGCCCAGCGCGCCGCCCGCAATTGCAGCGCTTCGCGGGTTTCTTGCGCGTCACGTTTTTGCGCTTGTTCAAGCGCTTGGCGAAAATGTTCTTCACGCGCCGCCTTGTCCTTCAAGGCCTGGGCACCCTCGGCCGCCAGCAGATGCGACAAGGCCCGCAAGCGCCCCGAATAGACCAGGGTTTCGCCGCTGCGGACCATCGCGTTCTCGCGTGCCAGCACGGCCTCGGCAGCCCTTCTGGCGCGAATAAAACGCCCGGCCAGCAAATGCGCCAGGGCGTCCAGCAAAGCGCTGTGCATGGCGCGTTCCTGGTGTTGAATGCGCCAGCGCCGCGCCTGGCCCGGCATGGCAAACAATGCAAAAAGTGTTCGCAAGGCCACATACAGCATCAAAAACAAAAGGGCCAGCAACAACACCACCAGATTAAGCGACAGGTCAATCCGATACGGCGGCCAAAAAACGGTGATGCTGCCCTGGTTGTTGCCGGCAAACAGCGCGATCGCCACTGCCACGCCAAACAAACCTAAAAACCACAGCGCGGCTCGCATGCCTATCTGCCTGCGGCGGCGGTCGCCAGCGCCGCCAGCGTTTCATCAACACGCGGAAGCTGCAGCGTCTTCATCTGCACCTGCACCTGCTGCAACAACCCGGCTGCGATCTGCGTTTTGCGCGAACTGCTGTCAAAGTACCGATTGAGCGATAGCGAAGCGGCGGTCAGATCAGAACGCGCCGACTCGATTTGACGCGCCAGCAGACCCAGGCGGGCGTTGAGCAGCTTGAGTTTGAAGTTCTCCCGCAGAAAGAACGATTGCTCCGGCGAAAGCAGCGCCGCCTCCGGCTGCTCGATGCGACTGACCCGCAGCAAACCGCGCGCCTCGTCACCCAGCACCTGCAAACTTCGTTCCCACCAACTCACCACGATGTTGGCATGTGGACGTTTCACCAAAACAGGTTGTTTTGCCGCCGCCACTGCGTTGGCCAACACCAACTCATCGGCCAGGCGCACCAGCTCATCGAGCTTGACCAACAAATCAGGCGTGTCGCTGACAGCGGCTGACCTGACGCGGTTGATGTCGCGGCCAATGGCACGCTGCAAAGGCGTAAGCCGGGGTTGTGCGGCTCGCACGATCCGTTGCTCGGCACTTTTAAGCGCGGCCAGCAAAGGTTCAACGCTGCCCGTCAGTTGCGTCTGCTGTTGGGCCAGACGAACGGCCGATTCAATATCGACCACCAGATTTTCATCACGCGAGCGCGACAGGCTTTGCATCAACTCTTCAAGCTGCGAGCGTTGCAGGGCGACTTCGCTCAAGCGCGCCTCATAAACCGCCACCCGCGCGGCGGTCTCGCGGGCCAGTTCCTGTGCCTGTTTGGCGGCGGCGTGGGCCTCAACTGCCTGCGCCGCACTCTGGGCGCTCTGGCGTGCCAGCAACTCCTGGATGGTCGAGAGTTTTTGCCATAGCAAACCACTGACCAGCAAAGCCACCACGGCCACCACACCTATGCCCATAACGGCCGCACGGGCGGCGTTGCCTGAAGCCGCCGGGCTGGGCTGAACATCGGTCAGCGCAGGCGCCGTCGCTTCAACCGAGGGCTTGTCCTCTTGCATGCGCGCACTTGCGTCAGGGCTGGACTCTGAATTCATGATGCGATTTTAGAGCGTTGGCCGGGCGTTTGAGAATGGCCACCACGTCGTCCAGGATAGGGCGCGACTCCCACACAACACCAAAACCGGCCGTCTTCGCGGCCAGGGCAATGCGCGGATGTGTCGCCAGCGCAAACGCGCCGGCCCAGTCCTGTCCTGGCAAGACAGCGTCCAGGTTGGCCAGCGCCTGCGTGCTGCTGAACAACCAGATCGAGCCATCGCTGGCCGCCTGACGCGCCACTTCGAACTGAGCCGGGCTCCAAGTTGGCGCACCGCGCTGATACGCCACGACGAAATCAACTTGTGCGCCGTGCTGCCTCACCTGGTTGGCAAACCAGTCACGGCCGTTGCCTTGGGCTTTAACTTTCGCTTGGCTTGAGCCTCTCACCCGCTGGGCTGCGGCGACTGCCGCAACATCGGTCCTAACCTCAACCGGGGCATCGCTGCCGCGCACAATCAGCACCCGCGTACCTGGACGCACCTGCCCAGCCACCACCTGCCACAGCGCTTCGGAATCAAACTGACCGGCCGCTGCCGACGGCGCATCGATCAATTCGGCCGCAACGCCTGCACGCAGCAACGCTTTGGCCGTACCGGGGCCGGTTGCCCAGGCTCTCGTCTTGATGCCTGCTTGCGGCTTGAATTCATCAGACTGCGTCGGTTGCGCCAAGAAAAACGCTTCGACCGCTTTGGCGCTGACAAACATCACGCCAGCATAATCGCGCAGATGTTGCCAGGCCTGCATCAGTTCCGCTGGGTCGTCCACCGGGTCGAGCTGGATCAAGGGCAGCGCCACCGCCTCCAGACCACGCGCCGACAATTCAAGCGACCAGCGCTCGGCCTCGGGCCTGGCTCGGGTAACGATGACCCGCATATTCAGGTTTTGTCCGGCGGCGCATCGGGTGCCAGCAACGAGCCGCCATTGGCCAACACGCGCGCGCGCAGATCGGCCGCTACCCGCGTACCCAGTTCGGTGGCAGCAGAAATGTCTTGCACGCGCGCACTGGCCCGAACGTGCACCAATGCCAGTACGCCGTCCGGATCGCCCCAGGCAGCGTCGATGGTAAGCACCTCGCCGGTGAAAGTGGCAAACGCCGCCAGCGGCATGGAGCAACTCCCGCCCATGGCCCGACTCACTGCCCGCTCGGCGGCGACCGCCAGCCAGGTGGTGGTATGCGCCAGTGGCGCCAGCGCATCCATCACGTCCTGGCGCTGGCTGCGCACCTCAATGCCGAGCGCGCCCTGCCCAGCAGCGGGCAGCATCTCGGCCGGCTCAAAAATATCACGGATACGCGAGGCCAGGCCCAGGCGCTTGAGACCTGCGGCGGCCAGCACAATGGCGCCGTACAAGCCGTCATCAAGCTTGCGCAAGCGGGTGTCGAGGTTGCCGCGCAGAGGCTCGATTTTGAGGTCCGGTCGCAAAGCACGCAGCAAGGCCATGCGACGCAGACTGGATGTGCCCACCACCGCGCCTTGGGGCAGACTGGCCAGATTCGGGTACTGGTTCGACACGAACGCATCGCGCGGGTCTTCACGCTCCATCACGCATGTCAGGCAAAAACCGTCGGGCAATTCCATGGGAACATCTTTGAGTGAATGCACGGCCAAGTCAGCCTGACCTTCTTCAAGCGCGATCTCAAGCTCTTTCACAAACAGGCCCTTGCCGCCGACTTGGCTCAACGCGCGGTCAAGAATCTGGTCGCCTTGGGTGGTCATGCCCAGCAAACTGACTTGATGACCACGTTGCGTCAGCAACGCCTGAACGTGCTCTGCCTGCCACATGGCGAGGCGGCTTTCTCGTGTTGCTATCGTTAAATTGCTCATAGGCTGGGATTTAAATCGTAACTTGTTGGTAACTTGACTGGACCTGGGATGCTAGCATGATCGAAGCGCCGTGCCGCCTGGACAATCACCGACCTGCCCGGTACCGACTTACCCCTTCACCAGCTCACGCACCGCGGCCAACTGCCGTCGCGATACCAACAGCAACTCATCAATGCCGATCAGACGCACGGCCCAGCCCTCACCTTCCTGTGGGTCATGGTGCTTTTCCAGGGCCTGCACCGCATCCCGGGCAATCAGTGCGTTGCGGTGAACGCGCATGAACCGATCACGGTACTTGTCTTCAAGCTCGCTCAAGGAACCCTCCAGGAGGTAGCTCTTGGTGGGTGTGCGCACCGTGATGTATTTGAGCTCGGCCTTGAGGTACAGCACCTGCGACAAGGGCACCCGCTCGGTGCGTCCACGCTCTTGAATGATCAACATTTGTTCCGGTAAGGCGGCACTCTTGCCTTGTGCCGACTGCCTTGATCGATCTGCTTTTTGCAGCGCCGCTTGCAAGCGCTCCAAGCGCACTGGCTTGGTCAGGTAGTCCAGCACTTCAAGCTCAAAGGCTGCCACCGCGTGTTCGGCATAGGCCGTCACAAACACCACGGCAGGTGGCTGCGGCAGTGCGCTCACGGTCTGCGCTAGCGTCAGACCGTCGGTGCCGGGCATGTGAATGTCGATCAATGCCAGGTCAATCTGCTGCCGACCCAGCCACGCCAGCGCCTGCGCGGCGTTGGCAGCCTCGGCCACAACATTTGCCGCAGGCGCACGGCAATCCCCCAGCAGCGTTCGCAGCCGTTCGCGCGCCAGCGCTTCATCGTCAACAATCAACACTTTCAAGGTCACGGCCAACTCTCCCTGGTCATTATGCAGGCAGCTCGATTCGAACTTGAAATACCCCGTCTTTAAGACCGCTGCGGAACTGGCCCTGCACGTCGTGCAGCAAACTGAGCCGCTCGCGTACATTGTCCAGCGCCACGCCACTGCCGCGCGCGCTGCTGCCGGCGGGCACCGTGTTCGTCACTTTGATGACAACATTCGAGCCCCGGCGCTGCGTGGATATTTTGATTTGCGCACCTTCGGCACTGGGCTCGACGCCATGCTTGACCGCGTTTTCCACCAATGGCTGCAGCAGCAAAGGCGGCAGCTTGGCTTGCGACGCGCGTTCATCAAGCGCCCACTGCACCTCGATACGCTCGCCAAAGCGCACTTTCTCTATCGCCAAATACCGTTGCGCCAGTTCGATCTCCTCGGCCAGGGTCACAAACTCGCCCTGCTCCATGAGCGCATGACGAAACAAGTCACTCAAATCTTCCAGCAGCACCTCGGCCTTGCGCGGCTCGGCACGAACCAGCGCGATGGCGCTGTTGAGCGTGTTGAACAAAAAATGCGGACGGATACGCGCCTGCAATTCGCGCAAACGAGCAGTCGTTGCTGCTGGCGTTTTGCCCCTGGCGCGCAACACCAGCGCAGCCACCAGCAGCGCTGACAAGGTGGCTCCACTGAAGGCGCTGGCCAGCCAGGGCGCAGATGCCAGCAAACCGACCATGCTGAGCACGCCGCAGCCATACAGGCCGGCCAGTGCCCCCAACGCCACACCTGCCGCCTGCTGGGCCACGGGACTCAGGTGCGCCAGTACTTTTTTGAGGCTGCACGCTGCGATCAACCACGCCAGCGTGGCGGGTAAGGCACCGCTGGTGAGCAGCGCCAAACGCAGCAACCAATCGACGAAAGAGACGGCGCCAAACATGGCCCCGACCGCTCCGATCGCCTGCACAAACAGCACCGCACGCAACACCACACCGACGTGGCAAGCGTCGAACACCAGCACCGGCGCAGACGGCTTTGTTTCCATTTCCTGGAAGGTCGATAAAATTTGAGTGTCTTTCATTGAAAATCTGGGCGTATGCTTGACTCTGAAACCCGATTATTGATGATCTGTTGCCAAAACCCTAACCCAAACACACGACACGGCCATTGAAAGCCGACGCCCACTTGCATGTCACACAATCAATTCGACAAGAAATCCCAAGCTTGGTCAGCGCTATTTTCAGAGCCCATGAGTGCGCTGGTCAAGCGTTACACCGCCAGTGTGTTTTTTGACCAGCGACTGTGGCAAGCCGACATCGCCGGCTCCCGGGCGCACGCCGAGATGCTGGCGGCACAAAACATCATCAGCGCCGAAGACCGCACCGCCATTGAAAGCGGGCTGACTTTGATCACCGCCGAGATTGAATCCGGCGCGTTCGAATGGAAACTCGATCTGGAAGATGTTCACCTCAACATCGAAGCGCGCTTAACGCAACTGGTGGGCCTGGCGGGCAAGCGGCTGCACACCGGGCGCAGCCGCAATGACCAGGTCGCCACCGACGTACGCCTTTGGCTGCGCGGCGAAATTGACCTGATCAGCGCCTTGCTTGCCGAGCTGCAAAAAGCATTGCTCGACGTTGCCGCGAAGAACGTTGACGTGATCCTGCCCGGGTTCACCCATCTGCAGGTAGCGCAACCCATCAGCTTCGGCCATCACCTGTTGGCCTATGTGGAGATGTTCAGCCGTGACGCCGAGCGCATGAGCGAGGTACGCCAGCGTACCAACCGCTTGCCCTTGGGCGCAGCGGCGCTGGCCGGCACGAGTTACCCGCTGGATCGGGAACGGGTGGCGGTCTCCTTGGGCATGGTCGATGCAAAAGGAATAGCACAAGTTTGCCAGAACAGTTTGGACGCCGTAAGTGACCGCGACTTTGCGATTGAATTCACCGCCGCAGCCAGCCTGTGCATGGTGCATATCAGCCGCCTGAGCGAAGAGTTGGTTCTGTGGATGAGTCAGAACTTTGGTTTTATCAAAATAGCCGACCGTTTCACTACCGGCAGTTCCATCATGCCGCAAAAGAAAAATCCGGATGTACCCGAACTGGCACGCGGCAAGACTGGCCGCGTGGTCGGTCACCTGATGGGCCTGATCACCCTGATGAAAGGCCAGCCACTGGCCTACAACAAGGACAACCAGGAAGACAAAGAACCGCTGTTTGACAGCGTTGACACCTTGAAGGACACGCTGCGCATCTTCTGCGAGATGGTGGGCGGCCAACTCAACCCGGCAACCGGCCAGAAAGAAGGCGGCATCACCGTCAACGCCGAGGCCATGGAGCGCGCCGCGCTCAAAGGCTACGCCACCGCCACCGATCTGGCAGACTACCTGGTGAAAAAAGGCCTGGCTTTTCGCGATGCACATGAAACCGTGGCCCACGCAGTCAAAGCCGCTATCTCGCACCAGGTCGATTTGTCAGAGTTACCGCTGGCCGTGTTGCAGCAGTTCAACCCGGCAATTGAGAAAGATGTCTATCAGGTTCTAAGTCTGCGCGGCTCGCTCAATGCGCGTGACATTCTGGGCGGTACAGCTCCGAATCAAGTCCGGGCACAGATTGCACGACAGCGGGCACGGCTGGGCTAAGAGGCCCTGCGATTGGGTTCGGCGTCAAAGTAATAGGTCACACGCCGGCGCGGTGAGAGGTATTCGTAGATGGGTTGGGACAACTGGTCTGGCAGAATAGCGCGGCTGATCGAAAAATCGGGTTCACTTTCGAGTTCAACCAGTATGGCTTGTTCGCGCGGCACTTGCGCGTCGTAAATCAGCACCGTCGGCTTGAGCGGCTTGGCGCTGTTGACCGAAACCACCATACCCACGCAATCATTGGAAAGCATGACGATGGTACCGGGCGGATAAATACCCATGCAACGCACGAAGGTGGACAAAGGTACGGCATCGAATCGTCCACGCTGCTGGGCGTACATCAACGACAGCGCCTGGTGCGGCGTCAGTGCCATCGAGGTTTTGAACGGGTTGCACAGGTTGTCGTAGGCATTGACGATAGCCACAATGCGCGCCAGCAAAAAACATTCGTTACCTTTGAGACCCTTGGGATAACCACTGCCGTCCATCAGTTCGTGATGCTGCATGATCACCGTCAAAGCCTCCTTGGGCAGACCCAATTTGCGCCCGTGCTCAACGCCGTAGGCGCAATGCATCTGTAGCAAGGACAACTCGGGCGGGGTGAGAGCGACGCCTTTGCGAACGATGCGATCCGGAATATCGGCTTTCCCAATGTCGTGAAACATCGCGCCGATGCCGATCAGGCGAATCGCCTCGGCCGGCGCCTTAAGCTCCTTGGCCAGCATCATCGACAACAGTGTCACATTGAGGGCATGAGAATAGACATCCTCGCCGCTGACCTTGTCTTTCATCAGATTGATCGCAACGTCCGATTCTGTCAACATCGAATCGACCATCCCCTGTACCAGCCCCTCGGCCTGCTGGCGCGCCTGCTCTGGCTTGGCAAAAATATTCTGAGCGATCGATTTGACAGTGCGGCTGGTGGTCATGAACTCGCGCTCACAGGCCGCCACCCGCGCCTGCTGCGCCACCAAGCGCTCGATGCGAGCGCGCTTGGCTTGATAAATAGGGTCATTCTCAAGCGACGTGGCCGATGCCGATTCGGGCGGCGCATCAAGCGTCGCCGGTAGCGGCTGGCTTTCACTCTTAGCGGGGCTGTAGCGAATACGCGTAAGCCCTAGCGACCTTAATGTCCCGATCTGCTCTCCGCTCTTTATTTTGAAGCTGGAAAAGGTAAACGGGTGCGCGGTCCACGGCAGATCGAGGTAAACATGCATGCCAACGGACAACTGCGAAGGCATGACGTAGGTGCTGTCCGTTAAAGGTTTGTCGTCCATTGGATTTCAATTAGTGATTAGTTGTGATTCTACATACCCATCACACACCGGTGTAGAGCCACGGCATGTCCAGCAACGACTCGCCCAGCAGTTTCATGGCCGCATCGCGAGCCCATCGCAGCGGGCCACTGGCATGAAATATCCGCCCATTGCGAAGCGCGCGCACCTGCACCCGGGCATTGCGCTGCCAGCGCTTGGCCGCGTACTGGCTCAGCGCGGCAGGGTCAGCGCTGGACAACAACGCGCGGGCCAGTTCAAAGGCATCTTCAATCGCCATGCCAGCGCCCTGCGCAAGATACGGCAACATCGGATGTGCCGCATCCCCCAGCAACGCAACCCGGCCCTGCGCATGTTCGTGGGCGCTGCGCATCGGCGGACGCACGCACAAACGCCACAAACGCCATTGGTCAATGGCCTGAATCAAGTCTTGCAAGGGCGCGCAGGCGGTGATCAATTGGCGCCGCAGCGCCACTGCGCTGGCACGCTGGTTCCATTCATCGGCATCGGCATCGGTATCGGCGGTGCAGCCTTCAACGATGACCACCACATTAAGCCAGTCGCCGCCGCGCACCGGGTACTGCACGATGTGCAGCCGGGGCCCGAGCCAAACCGTAATTTGTTGCGACCTCAAACCCTCGGGCAAGCTGCTCTGCGGCACCAGCGCACGGTAGGCCAGGTGGCCCGTGGCACCAGGCGCGCCGTCTTGGAGCAACTGCTGGCGCACCCGGCTTGAAATACCGTCAGCGCCCACCAACACGTCAGCGCTGACCTGATGACCATTGGCAAGTTGCAGCGTCACACCATCGCGATCCTGCACAAACCCGCCGACCTCGCAGTGCAGATTCAATTGCACACTGCTGCCTTTCAATGCGGCCAGCAACAGGGCGTGCAGATCGGCGCGATGAATCGTCGCGTAGGGCGATCCATAACGCGCCAACATCACCTCACCCAGTCGCAAAACGCCCAACTCGGCGCCCGTTGTGGCGCTGCACACCTGCAAGCGCTGCGGCAGCGCAATGACGCGGGCGAGTGCGTCCTGTAAACCCCATGCGTAGAGAACTTTCGTCACGTTGGGGCCAAGCTGAATACCCGCGCCGACCTCAGAAAACTCGCCCGCGCGTTCAAACAAGGCCACTGTTGCACCAGCCCTGGAACAAGCCAGCGCTGCCGCCAAGCCACCAACGCCGCCGCCGGCGATCAAAATCTTGTTCACGCTCAAGTTGCTCCCAATTCCCTATGTCAAACAAGGTATTGTGCCGTTTCATGACACCCGCTGTGCTGCGTCGCTATGCTGTGGATTTTTCCAGAAGTTCATCATGCAATACCGATCGGCGCAAGATTTCGACCAGGAACTTTTGATTTTGTTTGATGCCTATGTCCACGGCGGCATTGACCGGCGCGGCTTTCTGGAGGCCGCTCAAAAATTCGCTGTGGCCGGCATGACGGCAAGCATGCTGCTGGCCGCGCTCAGCCCGAAATTCGCACAGGCACAGCAGGTAGCGCCAAACGACCAACGCATCCGGACCGAGTTCCTGCACTACCCCTCACCGGCTGGCTACGCCAGCATCAAAGGCTACCTGGCGCGCCCGGCCAACGCCAACGCCCGCTTTCCGGGCGTGTTGGTGGTGCATGAAAATCGTGGCCTTAACCCGCACATTGAAGACATTGTGAGGCGTCTGGCGCTGGACGGCTACATGGCTTTTGCACCCGATGCGCTCACGCCATTGGGTGCTTACCCGGGCGACGAAGACCGGGCCCGAGAACTGTTCGCACAGCTCGACCAAACCAAAACACTTGAAGATTTCATTGCAGCCGCACATTATCTGAAAGCCCGTCCCGACTGCAATGGGAAACTCGGTGCGGTAGGGTTTTGCTACGGCGGTGGCGTGGTGCACCTGCTGGCTACACGTCTGCCCGAACTCAACGCTGCGGTGACGTTCTATGGCAACCACCCAGCGCGTGAGGACGCGGCTCGCGTCAAGGCCCCACTGCTGATCCATCTGGCCGGTATTGATGAGCGCATCAACGCCTCTTGGCCAGCCTATGAAGCGGCACTCAAGGCGGCGGCGGTGACTTACACCGCCTACCAATATGCTGGTACGCAACACGGTTTCAACAACGACACCACGCCCCGCTTTGATGCCGCCAGCGCCAAGCTGGCGTGGCAGCGCACACTCGCATTCTTTGAGAAAACCCTCAGGAGCTGAACGCCGGAAAACAGGCTTGGCTTTGAAATTTGGAGGCGCGACCCAGAGTCGAACTGGGCTAGACGGATTTGCAATCCGTTGCATAACCGATTTGCTATCGCGCCAAAATCTTGAACAGAAAAGGGAAGCCGAGGCTTCCCTTTTTGGAATTTGGAGCGGGAAAAGAGTCTCGAACTCTCGACCTCAACCTTGGCAAGGTTGCGCTCTACCAACTGAGCTATTCCCGCGTTTCAAGCGTCGAATTATAGCGACTTTTCTTGCAGCCTTTCGACAACTCAAAAGATATTTTGCACGGTCCAGATTGGAACAGCCAACATCCCGGTATTGGTTGAGGACAGAGCTGGCTCGCGGAGCAACGCTGCGGTCTGTCCCGCAAAATGCTAGCTGTATCAATGCTTAACCGACACCGTTGCTTCAAGATTGGACGCAGCAACCGGTGCCGCAGCGTCAATCAAAACGGGTTCTTCGTCCGGCAAAGGGGTTGGCATTTTCTCGAGCGCGATTTCCAGCACCTTGTCAATCCAACGCACCGGCACGATCTCCAGCCCGTTCTTAACGTTTTCCGGGATCTCTTGCAGGTCCTTCATGTTCTCTTCCGGGATCAGGACTGTTTTGATACCCCCGCGCAAAGCGGCAAGCAATTTCTCCTTCAATCCGCCAATCGCGGTAACTTCACCACGCAGAGTGATCTCACCGGTCATCGCCACGTCACCGCGCACCGCAATACCGGTCATGGCCGAAACAAAGGCAGTGGTCATGGCGGCACCGGCACTGGGCCCATCCTTGGGTGTCGCACCATCGGGCACATGGATGTGAATGTCTTTTTTCTCGAAAAACTCATCCTTGATACCAAGACGACGCGAACGACTGCGCACCACGGTGCGTGCCGCCTCGACCGACTCTTTCATCACATCACCGAGTGAACCGGTGCGGGTGATGACGCCTTTGCCGGACATCATGGCGGCCTCGATGGTGAGCAGATCGCCGCCGACTTCGGTCCACGCCAGACCGACCACCTGGCCGACCTGGTTCTTCTGCTCGGCGCGACCATAGTCGAACTTGCGAACACCCAGGAAATCATTGAGATTGTCAGCGGTGACCTTGACCTGTGTCACCATTTTCTTCAGCAGCAGACCCTTGACCACTTTGCGGCAAATTTTTGAGAGTTCGCGTTCGAGTGAACGCACGCCGGCCTCACGCGTGTAATAGCGAACAATGTCACGCACCGCATCGTCGCCGACCAACAACTCTTCCTCTTTAACGCCGTTGTTTTTGAGCTGTTTAGGCAGTAAGAAGTTGATGGCAATGTTGATTTTTTCGTCCTCGGTGTAACCCGACAGACGAATCACTTCCATCCGATCAAGCAAGGCCGATGGAATGTTCATCGAGTTGGAGGTGGCCACAAACATGACATCGCTCAGATCAAAATCAACTTCAACATAGTGGTCACCAAACTTGTGGTTCTGCTCGGGATCCAGGACTTCGAGCAGGGCACTCGACGGATCGCCCCGGAAGTCGGTGCCGAGTTTGTCAATCTCATCGAGCAGGAACAACGGGTTGCGCGTACCGACCTTGGCCAGGCTTTGCAACACCTTGCCCGGCATGGCGCCGATATAGGTGCGGCGGTGGCCGCGAATTTCAGCTTCGTCGCGCATGCCGCCCAAAGCGACACGCACGTACTTGCGCCCAGTGGCTTTGGCAATCGACTGGCCGAGTGAGGTCTTGCCCACACCCGGTGGCCCCACCAAACACAAAATGGGAGCCTTGACTTTTTCGACCCGCTGCTGAACCGCAAGATACTCAACAATGCGGTCTTTGACCTTGTCCAGACCATAGTGGTCTTCGTTGAGCACTTTCTCCGCATTGCCCAAATCGTGCTTGATCTTGGTCTTGTTGGCCCACGGCAAACCGGTCAACACGTCGATGTAATTGCGCACCACCGTGGCCTCGGCTGACATCGGCGACATGAGCTTGAGTTTTTTAAGCTCACCCTCGGCTTTCTTCAACGCCTCTTTGGGCATCTTGGCCGACTTGATCTTTTTCGCTATCTCTTCAAGGTCAGCCCCGTCTTCGCCTTCGCCCAGCTCTTTCTGAATGGCTTTGACCTGTTCGTTGAGATAGAAATCACGTTGGTTTTTTTCCATCTGTCGTTTGACACGGCCACGGATTTTTTTGTCAACATTGAGAATATCAACTTCACACTCGAGTTGCTCAAACAAGTTTTCAAGCCGCTCTTTGACCCCGGCCAGCGCCAGTACCGCCTGCTTGCTGTCGAGTTTCAAAGGCAAATGCGCAGCAATCGTATCGGCCAAGCGCCCGGCATCGTCGATACTGGCGATGGAAGTGAGAATCTCAGGAGGAATCTTCTTGTTCAGTTTGACATATTGTTCAAACTGCTGCATCACCGCGCGCCGCAAAGCCTCGATTTCGCTGGCATTGGCACGCGACTTGACCGCAGGCTCTGGTGCCGCTTCAAACGGCGTGACATTGGCCAAGAAATGGGACTCGCCCTCTTCAATTTGGTTGACGCGCGCACGCTGCTGGCCTTCAACCAGAACCTTGACCGTGCCATCCGGCAGTTTGAGCATTTGCAGTATCGTTGAAACGCAGCCGACCTCAAACATATCGGTCACCAACGGATCGTCCTTGGCCGCGGCCTTTTGGGCAACCAACATGATGCGACGCTCCGACTCCATGGCTGCTTCGAGCGCCTTGATGCTCTTGGGGCGGCCGACAAAAAGCGGAATCACCATATGCGGAAAAACCACCACGTCGCGCAAAGGCAGCAGCGGCAGTTCAATGGGAGTGGCAGGCAGCAGGGTGTTACCAGACATAGGGGACCTTTTAGTTACCTGTTGAATATGGATCAAAAACGCGGGTTTTCAAGTCAGCTTTGATTATTGACCAGTGACGAACACCCCAAGTTCAAGTAAACGCCCACAAACACCGGTTAAATCAAGCCTTCTTCGCCGCCTCGCGATAGACCAGCAAAGGCGGCTTGTTGTCGTTGATGGTGGACTCATCCACCACAACTTTGTCAACGTTGGAAGCATTCGGTAAATCGAACATGGTGTCAATCAACGATTGCTCCAGGATAGAACGCAAACCGCGCGCACCGGTCTTGCGGGTGAGTGCTTTTTTGGCAATCGCCTTCAAGGCCGAAGGACGAATTTCAAGATCAACACCTTCCATGCTCAGGAGTTTGGAGTACTGTTTGACCAGTGCATTCTTAGGCTCGGTCAGAATCTGCACCAGCGCTTCTTCACTGAGTTCGTCCAGTGTCGTGACGACCGGCATACGCCCAACCAACTCAGGAATCAAACCGAATTTGATGAGGTCTTCCGGCTCAACTTCCCGAAAGACTTCGCTCAGACTGCGTTGCGTCTTGCTCTTGACCGTGGCGCCAAACCCGATACTTGAGGATTGCGTGCGGTTGTCGATGACTTTTTCAAGACCAGAGAACGCGCCACCGCAGATGAACAGGATGTTGGTGGTATCAACCTGCACGAAATCCTGATTGGGATGCTTGCGCCCACCTTGCGGTGGCACGCTGGCCATCGTGCCTTCCATCAGCTTGAGCAGCGCCTGCTGCACACCCTCGCCCGAGACGTCACGGGTAATCGAGGGGTTGTCGGATTTGCGTGAAATTTTGTCGATTTCATCAATATAAACAATGCCGCGCTGGGCGCGCTCCACCTCGTAATTGCAGCTTTGCAAGAGCTTGAGCACAATGTTTTCTACGTCTTCGCCAACATAACCGGCTTCGGTCAAGGTGGTGGCATCGGCCATCACAAAAGGTACATCGAGCATGCGCGCGAGTGTTTGCGCCAGCAGCGTTTTGCCAGAACCGGTCGGACCGATCAACAAAATATTGCTCTTGGCCAGTTCAACGTCATCTTTCTTGGCCTTGTCCTTGTGCCGCAAGCGCTTGTAATGGTTATAGACCGCCACCGCCAGCGTGCGTTTGGCAGGCTCCTGGCCAATGACATAGCTATCCAGGTTGACCTTGATTTCTGACGGCGTTGGCAACTCAGCACCAGCCTTACCGACCTCGGTGCTGGTGGGCAATTCATCACGAATAATTTCGTTGCACAGGTCAATACACTCGTCGCAAACAAAGACCGCAGGGCCAGCAATGAGTTTTTTGACTTCATGCTGGCTTTTGCCGCAGAACGAGCAATAAAGCGTTTTTTCGCCAGAGGATCCTTTTTTTTCGGCCATGAGATTAAGCCCTTTTCGAGATAACCTGATCGATCAAACCATATTCCTTGCACTCATCTGCCGACATATAGTAGTCGCGCTCGGTGTCGCGTGCAATACGCTCCAGCGGTTGACCGGTGCGTTCCGCCATAATTTTATTAATCTGTTCTCGGGTCTTCAAAATCTCACGCGCCTGAATTTCAATTTCGGTTGCCTGGCCCTGGCTGCCGCCTGAAGGCTGATGAATCATCACTTTCGAATTGGGCAGAGAGAAACGCTTGCCTTTGGCCCCAGCGGCCAATAAAAATGCGCCCATGCTGGCTGCCATACCGGTACACAGGGTAGAGACATCGGGTTTGACAAAATTCATGGTGTCAAAAATCGCCATGCCAGCGCTGACCGAACCACCTGGCGAGTTGATATAGAAGGAAATGTCCTTGTCCGGGTTGTCGCTCTCCAGAAACAGCAACTGCGCCACCACCAAGTTGGCGACGTAATCATTGACCGTACCGACCAAGAAAATAACACGCTCTTTGAGCAGACGAGAGTAAATGTCATATGACCGTTCGCCACGCCCTGATTGCTCAATCACCATAGGCACCATGCCCAAGGCCTGGGTTTGCATTGCATCCAATCGTTCGTTCATATATTTCCTAATCAGTTGAGGACAGAGCTGGCTCGCGACGCGTAGCTGCGGTCTGTCCCGCAAGGTCTCAGTTTAGTTGAGAACAGAGCTGGCTCGCGACGCGTAGCTGCGGTCTGTCCCGCAAGGTCTCAGTTTAGTTGAGGACAGCACGGGCTCGCGACGCGTAGCTGCGGTCGATTTCGCAGAATTCAACGTTCAATTTTGCGCCATCAGCTCGTCAAAGGACAGGCTCTTGGGATTGACCTTAGCTTGGGCCAGCACATAGTCAGTCACATTGTTTTCAAGAACAATCGCCTCCACCTCGGCGAGCCGATTGTTGTCACTGTAATACCAGTGCACCACATCGGCTGGTTTTTCGTAACTGGCCGCGAGTTCTTCGATGTGCGCCTTGATCTGTTCGGTCGTGGCTTGCAGGTTTTGAGAGCGCACGAGCTCCGCCACCACCAAGCCAAGACGCACACGGCGTTCGGCTTGTGGGCGGAAGATGTCCTCGGGCAACGGCGCTTTGTCGGCGTCTTTTATTCCGCGTTTTTTAAGGTCGGCGCGCGCACCTTCCATCAAACGATCAAGCTCCGCTTGCACGCTGGTTTTAGGCAATTCAAGCTCGGCTTTGGCCACCAGCGCATCCATAGCCGCCTGCTTGTTGCGGGTCAACAGACGAAACTTGACCTCACGTTCCAGATTTTTCCTGATGTCAGCGCGCAAACCTTCCACCGTGGCGTCGGCAATTCCCAGCGATTTGGCCAACGCTTCGTTCACTTCGGGCAGATGAGCGGCCTCAACCTTCTTCAAAGTGACCATGAAGTCAGCATTTTTCCCGGCCACGTCATGGCCATGGTAGTCAGCCGGGAAAGCCAACTGAAAGGTCTTGCTCTCGCCTGCCTTCATGCCGCACGTTGCCTCTTCAAACTCTTTGAGCATTTGGCCGTCACCGACGATGAACTGGAAATCCTCAGCCTTGCCGCCATCGAAGACTTCACCGTCAATTTTTCCTTCGAAATCAACGGTGACACGATCCGTTTCCTGCACCGGCGCATCGTGCGCACGTTGAGCGAAAGTGCGACGTTGCTTGCGCAAAATATCAAGGGTTTTGTCAATCGCGCTGTCAGTGACTTCAGTCGAGATCTTGTCAACTTCAGCGCTGTTCAGGTCGGCAATTTTGACCTCTGGATAAACCTCAAACACCGCATCAAAAACCACTTGATCTTCCGCTGCCGCTTCCCCTTCGGTGATGCGCGGCTGCCCCGCCACCCGTAGCTTGGCGTCGTTGGCAGCATTGAAAAACGCCTCGCCGACTTTGTCGTTCATGACCTCATAGTGAACCGAGTAACCATACCGTTGCGTCACCACATTCATGGGCACCTTGCCAGGACGAAAACCATCCATTTTGACGGTGCGGGCAAGCTTTTTCAGCCGTTGCTGAACTTCTGACTGGATGCTGCCCACCGGCAACGTCAGTCTTATTTTTCGTTCCAGCTTTTCCAGGGTTTCAACGGTAACAGTCACTTCAATACTCCTAAACAATTGGGGACAGCATTTGCCACGCACGGCTACAGACTGTCCATAAATTACAAACGGTTGGGAACAGCGCTTGCCGCCAGGCGGCTTCGGACTGTCCCATCAACTATTGGTGAACGGTGGAAACTTGAACCCTCACACCACTGCGGGCGTTAGGTTCTAGATCGACACTCATTTTTTATAAAACTACTTTTAAGCTATAAAAATCAATGTGTCATCACTTACCCACATAAAACTCCCGGGCCGGTAGATGAGCTCTTATGCTTAAAACCAGTGAAAATTCACAGGCCGTCGATTGTACTGAATGAAGACGATGACCCCTGTAGAGCAAGTGGCTTGCCCACGGCCCACTGTCAGGCTGCCTGACCGGCCAGGTTCATGCAGCGTCCTTTACCACCACCTCTGCGCGCAGCGTGAAGGTGCGTGTTTCTATGATATTTACGTCCAGCATCTGCCCGATCAGCGCCGGCTGGCCGACGAAATTGACGACCCGGTTGCACTCGGTGCGCCCCATCAGCTCGGTGTTGTCACGCTTGGACGCACCTTCCACCAGAATGCGCTGCACCGTGCCCAGGCGGCTTTCACTGATGCGCTTGATGCCGTCGTTGATCACACCTTGCAGGTGCTGCAAGCGGCGTAATTTCACATCGTGCGGTGTGTCGTCGTGCAGATTGGCGGCCGGCGTGCCCGGACGCGGACTGAAGATAAAACTGAATGAATTGTCAAACCCAACGTCGTCAATCAACTTCATCATCTTGTTGAAGTCGTCCTCAGTTTCACCGGGAAAGCCAACGATGAAGTCGCTGCTGATGGCCATGTCGGGCCGAATAGCCCGCAGCTTGCGCACAGTGGATTTGTATTCCATGGCGGTATAGCCGCGCTTCATGGCCATCAAAATGCGATCCGAACCGTGCTGCACCGGCAAATGCAGGTGGCTGACCAGTTTCGGGATTTTCTCGTAGGCCGCGATCAGGGCCGGCGTGAACTCGTTGGGGTGGCTGGTGACGTAGCGGATGCGCTCGATACCGGGAATGTCGGCCACATAATCGAGCAAGGTCGCAAAGTCGGCTTTTTCTGCGGAAACCGACACGGCGTTGCTCACCATGGTGGCGCGGTAGGCGTTGACATTTTGCCCCAACAAGGTCACTTCTTTCACCCCCTGATCGGCCAACTCCGCCACCTCCACCAGCACGTCCTCAAACGGCCTGGAGACCTCTTCACCCCGGGTGTAGGGCACGACGCAGTAACTGCAGTATTTGGAGCAGCCTTCCATGATGCTGACAAAAGCCGTGGCACCTGCCACCCGCGCCGGTGGCAGGTGATCAAACTTTTCGATTTCCGGAAAGCTGATGTCAACCTGGGCGCGATTTTGCAATTCACGCTCAGACAGCATTTGCGGCAGTCGGTGCAGGGTTTGCGGGCCAAAGACCACATCCACATAGGGCGCACGTTCAATGATGGCAGCACCTTCCTGGCTCGCCACACACCCCCCCACGGCAATCAGAACGCCCTTTCTTTTGAGGTGTTTGATACGCCCCAGATCGGAGAACACTTTCTCCTGGGCCTTTTCACGCACCGAACAGGTGTTGAACAAAATCAGATCCGCTTCCTCCACGTCGCCGGTCGGCTCATATCCTTGGGCGGCATTGAGAACGTCGATCATCTTGTCCGAGTCGTACTCGTTCATCTGGCAACCAAAGGTTTTGATAAAGACTTTTTTGGGCATGGAAAAATTTGGTCTTACTGGTTGGGGTATTTGGGCAACTGGTCGAACGGCGTTTTGCCATCGTCCGTCTTGGGTTTGTCCGCGTCGGAGTCAAACACAAAATTGGTCAACGGACCCATGCCGTCGCGCTGTTCTTGCGCTTCCTGCACACTAAGCACCCATACTGCACGAATCAGGCCTTGGCCATCGCGCACATAATTGACCAGCACCGGGGTGCCCACCAGGGAGGCTGACAGCAGCAGCAGGTTGTTGACACCCTTGATGCGGGCACCGGGCGCGAGCCGTTCAGGCGTGCCGTTGATGAGCACTTCGGGCGGCAGCAGCACCACCAACGTGCCACGTCGGGCATCTGCTGGAAATCGGTGCAACAGGGTTTGCGCCGTTGCAAGGTTTGGGCTAAAGCTCGCGGTCCAGATGAAGCAGAGGATCAGTACCGTCAAAAAACGACCGGTCGGTAGGGCTGGGCAGCGGTTCATGGTATTGGTCCAGAGGCTGTGGGGGGTGCAGTGTATCTCGAAAACCACATCCGCAAACTACCTGGCTTTCAAGCCGCTCGCTGCGAATCAACCGTCAACCGTCGAGCAGCCCGGTAAGCCAGGCCAATTGGCGTCACACCAAGTCAGAATCATGCTTTGTGGTTTGGCCTAACCGCTCAGTTTGGGTCAATAAACAAGTTTTTTTGCAATTTTTAAAAAATTCATATATGAGCGTGCTAGAATTTTTCCTATATGAATTTTATGTTGCGTATTCCGCTCAACACATCTGCTGAGCAGTTGGCTCGCCTGCAGGCCTTGCAGGCAGCGTTTGCGCGGGTCTGCAACGCCCTGGCACCCACCGTGCAGCAAACGCGGGTATGGAACCGGGTGGCACTGCACCACCTGATGTACCACAGCCTGCGCGAGCGCTTTCCGGAACTTGGTTCGCAAATGGTATGCAACGCTATTTACTCGGTGGCACGAACCTGTCGTGTAGTTTTCCAACATCCACAAAGTCCGTTCAATTTGTCGCGGCTGGGCGACAAACCTCTGCCCTTGCTGCGCTTTACCGATAACAGTCCGGTCTATTTTGACCGGCATACGCTCAGTGTGAAGAATGGGCAACTCTCCATGTACACGCTCGATGGTCGCATGCGTTTTGCGCTGGCGCTGAAACCGGCCGACGAAGCCAGTTTCCATGAAAAGAAACTGCGCGAAATCGTTTTGTCCCGCCAACCGGACGGCGGATTTCAACTGTCCTTTTTGTTCAGCGACGTGGGCGATCAGCCGGCGCCTGAGTCCGCCGCAGCCAGCGACGCTGAAGTTCCTGAATATGTCATGGTCGAGGAAGCCCAATGAGTCTTAGAAAAACCCCATCCGAACTGCGCCAGGCATTGGCCACATTACGGCCTTATTTCAAACAGGCGGCCTGGTTCAGCCTGCTCGCCAGTCTGCTGGTTTTGGCGCCAACAGGTTACATGCTGGAAGTTTATGACCGAGTGGTCAATAGCCGCAGCCACATGACACTGGCCATGTTGACGCTGCTGGTACTGGTCGCCTACGTGTTGATGGAGGTGCTCGAGTGGGTGCGCTCCGAAATCATGCACGAAGCGGCCATGGTTTTTGATCGTCAAATGAATGGCCGCATCTTTACCGCCATATTTGAAGCCAATCTAAAACGTTTCCCTGGTGGCACGACCCAGCCCATGAATGATTTTCGCGCCGTCCGCGACTTTCTCCAGGCGCCGGTTTTACTGGCGGTGATGGAAGCCCCGGTGGCGCTGGTGTTCCTGGTGCTGATTTTTGCGATTGCGCCAGCCTTGGGCTGGGCCGCCGTGGTGGCCGCCCTGTTGCAGACTTTTGTAGGCTGGCTCAACGAGCGCAGCACCCAACCACCCCTGCTGGCCGCCAACCGCAGCGCATTTGCCGCACAGCAATACGCCGATGGCACTTTACGCAACGCGCAGGTCATTGAATCCATGGGCATGCTGCGCGACGTGCACCGCCGCTGGATTGGCAAACAACGCGAGTTTTTGGGCTTGCAAGCAACCGCATCGGACTACGCCGGGTTTTACCAGGCGATTTCAAAATATTTGCAAAATATTGTCAGCTCCGGGATGCTGGGCTTGGGTGCCTGGCTGTTGTTGCACAACGAGCTCAGCGGTGGGGCATCGTCCATGATTGTGGGTTCCATTTTGGGTGGCCGGGTGCTTTCACCTCTGATTCAAATCGTGGCGAAATGGCAAGCTGTGGTGAACGTGCGCGATGCCTACAGCCGTTTGGAGAGCCTGTTGACCAACGTGCCGCTGCAGCCGGCCGGCATGAAGCTGCCAGCACCGCAGGGGAAATTGCAGGTTGAAAACCTGGTGGCCAGCGCGCCCGGAACACAGGTACCTATCCTCAGAGGCGTGAGCTTTGGTTTGCAACCGGGCGAAGTGCTGGCAGTGATTGGCCCATCGGCCTCGGGCAAAACCACGCTGGCGCGGTTGCTGGTCGGCTTGTGGCCAGCGGCCAACGGCAAAGTACGGCTCGATGGTGCTGACGTCTATACCTGGAACAAAGTTGAACTCGGTCCGCACATTGGTTATTTGCCGCAGGGTGTGGAGTTGTTTGACGGCTCGGTGGCTGAGAACATCGCGCGCTTCGGTGAAGTGGACCAGGCCAAAGTGGAGGCCGCAGCCCGCGCTGTCGGCCTGCATGATTTCATCACCACCTTGCCGCAAGGCTACGACAATCCGGTCGGGCCTGAAGGCGCCATGCTCTCTGGCGGGCAGCGCCAGCGCGTCGCGCTGGCGCGCGCACTGTACGGCAATCCGTCTTTTGTCGTGTTGGACGAACCCAACTCCAGCCTGGACGAGCAGGGTGATGCGGCGTTGGCCAGCGCCATCTCCCAACTCGCAGCGCGTGGCACCACATTTGTCGTGATGACGCACCGTACCAGTGTGCTGGGTGTGGCCGACAAGATGCTGCTGCTGCGCGACGGCCAGGTCCAGATGTTCGGGCCGCGCGACGATGTACTCAAGGCCTTGAACGAGGCGGCCGCGAAAGCCCGCCAAGTGGCTACACCGGCGCCCGTGACCGCTTGATGGCTAACAATTGATCATTATGAAAACACCTGAATTTTTCATGCGCAGCGAATTGACCTCCACTCTTTGGAGTTTTCGTCGGGAGTTTCTGATCGTCGGCGCCTTCAGCATGCTGGCCAATGTGCTGATGCTCACGCCCACGCTCTACATGTTGCAAGTCTATGACCGGGTTCTGGCCAGTCAGAGCGATCTGACGCTGATTGCGATGTCGTTGTTGACCTTGTTTTTATTCAGCATCATGGCATTTGCCGAATGGATGCGCTCGCGCTTGTTGGTCAGCGCCGGCGTGCGTCTGGATGAGCAACTCAGCACCCAGGTTTTCAATGCCAGTTTTGAAGCCCACTTGAACCAGGCGGGCACCAGTCCGTCCCGGGCCTTTGGCGACCTGCTCCAGATTCGTCAGTTTCTGACCGGCAACGGCATCTTTGCATTTTTTGATGCACCCTGGACGCCGATCTACATTGCAGTGATGTTCTTTCTGCATCCTTGGCTGGGTTTTCTCAGCATTGCGTTTGCCTTGATTCAGGCGGCGCTGGCCTGGTTTGGCCACCGGCACACCCTGGCCCCCTCCGAGGCTGCAGTCAAGGCCGGAGCCGACGCCAACAGTTTCCTGCAAGGCAAATTACGCAATGCCGAAGTGCTTGAATCCATGGGCATGGTGCAAAACCTGCAGACCCGCTGGGCCGTGCGCCATCAAAATCATTTGGCAAAAAGTGCTGCAATTCAACATCTGACGCACCGCATCACCGGCTGGAGCAAGTTCATTCGTTACAGCCAGCAGTCGCTGGCGCTGGGCACCGGCGCACTGTTGGTCATTGATGGCCAACTCACCACCGGTGGCATGATTGCGGCCAGTGTGCTGATGACGCGGGCACTGGCCCCGATCGACATGCTGGTGGGCAGTTGGCGCCAATTCATTGGCATGCGCTACGCCTTTGCCCGGCTTGAGCAAATGCTGGTTGACTACCCAGCGCGTGACCCGGCCCTCAAGCGCGTGGCACCGGTGGGTCATGTCACTTTGCAAGAGGTTTTTGCCAGCGCAGCGGGCCGCGCCGATCCGATTCTGAAACATATCAACCTGGCGGTTCCTGCTGGCACGGTCACCGCCGTGCTAGGCCCTTCGGGCTCCGGCAAATCGACGCTGGCGCGGGTATTGATGGGCATTTGGAGCGAGGTTTCTGGCACTGTATTGCTCGACGGCTTGCCCATCGCTGGCTGGAACCGGGTTGAACTAGGGCCTTATTTGGGTTACCTGCCGCAAGATATTGAATTGTTTGAAGGCTCCATTGCCGAGAACATCGCCCGTTTTGGCGAGGTCGATCCGGCCCATGTCATTGCCGCTGCCCAGAGTGCCGGTTTGCACGAGATGATTTTGCGCTTTCCAAAAGGCTACGACACACCTATCGGTGAAGCCGGCAATTTGCTCTCTGGCGGTCAACGCCAACGCATCGGACTGGCGCGCGCCATCTACGGCGACCCGCAATTGATTGTGCTGGATGAACCCAATGCCAATCTGGATGATGCCGGTGAAGTCGCACTGCTGCGAACCATAGAGCAACTTAAAGCCAAAGGCCGAACCGTGTTCTTGATTACGCATCGTCCCGGCGCAGTAGCGGTAGCCGATCGCATTCTGCTTTTGCGTGATGGTCACGTGGTGGCTGATGGCCCACGTGACGCAGTCGTGGCGGCTTTGCAAGCACAGCGTCAAACCGCTGCCAGTCAAACATCCGCACCAAATACCTCTGTCTTGCCTGCCTAAACCTTTATTTTTTTCATGATTGTTGAGTCTGCTATGACCCTGCTAAATACTTTCAAAAATGCCATTCCCAAGTCAACACCAGCGAGCGTGGCCGGTGATGCTGCCTCTGGCGTGCATGAGTTTTCGGAACACACCGGACGTGCCGCACGTATCGGGCTTTGGGCGCTGGGGCTTGGTTTTGGCGGTGTGCTGCTTTGGGCCGGCTTGGCACCATTGGACGAAGGGGTGCCGGGCCAAGGCATGGTCAGTATCAATACCAAGAGAAAGGAAGTGCAACACCTGACCGGCGGCATCATCAAAGAGGTACTGGTGGGCGAAGGGGATCGCGTCAAAGAAGGGCAACCGTTGTTGCGCCTGGACCCGGCAGTGGCGCGCGCCAACTTTGAAGCCGCACGACAACGCTATCTCGGCTTGCGCGCCATGGAAGGACGCTTGATGGCCGAGCAGCGCGGGTTGCCAAAAATAGCGTTTCACCCGGATGTGCTGGCGGCCAGTAACGACCCGCAAATTCGGGAAGTCATTCTGACGCAAGAGCAATTGTTTAATTCGCGCCGCGCTTCCTTGCGCGCCGACCTGCAGTCCAGTGAAGAGAGCATTCAGGGTCAACTTGGTCTGATTCAAGCTTATGAAGGCATGCTGGTCAACCGAAAAAACCAGCAGGCCCTGCTGGCCGAGGAACTGGGCAACACCCGCGGACTGGTGGCAGAGGGCTACGCCCCGCGCAACCGGCAACTCGAACTTGAGCGCATGGCGGCTGATGTGAGTTCAAGCATTGCCGAGTTGCAGGGCAATACCATACGTGCCAAACGAGCGGTTGCCGAATTGAAGCAACGCGCCATCATGCGCCAGCAGGAATACCGCAAAGAAGTGGAATCCCAGTTGGCCGAGGTCGGGCGCGAAGTACCGGGTGATGCAGAAAAGTTCCGTGCCACCAAGGATGATCTGGGACGTATCGAGATCAAGGCACCGGTGGCCGGTCAAGTGGTCAGCCTGGCGTTCCAGAGTGTCGGCGGCGTCATCGGCCCGGGACAAAAACTCATGGACATCGTGCCCGAAGATCAGGCATTGTTGGTCGAGGCCCGCGTTGCGCCGCATCTGATTGACCGCGTTCACAAAGGCCTGCCGGTGGACATTCGATTTTCATCGTTTGCCCATTCGCCGCAATTGGTGGTCAACGGCATGGTCTCTTCGGTTTCTGCCGATTTGCTGGTGGACCCTCACAGTGGCGCGGGTTACTACCTGGCACGGGTGGGCGTCACGGCCGAAGGTTACAAAAAGCTTGGCAAGCGGCAATTGCAACCCGGCATGCCGGTGGAGGTGGTTTTCATCACCGGCGAACGTTCGATGTTGACCTACCTGCTCAGCCCCATGACCAAGCGGCTGGCTGCGTCCATGAAAGAGGAGTGAGATCATGATGCATCACGCTAAAACTGCGGCAATTCATGGTTTGCCGTTCAAGCGCATGGCCTTGAGCAGCCTGTTGCTGTGCCTGTCTTCAACGGTCTGGTCCATGGATCTGCTACAGGCTTACCAAGCGGCTCAACAACAGGATGCCACCATTTTGGCGTCGCGCGCTGCCGCTCAGGCTGGGCGTGAACGTTTGCCGCAGGCGCGTTCGCAATTGCTGCCCAACGTTGCCGCCAGCATGTCGCGCAACAAAAACAAACTGATTAGCGCTGTCCCGAATTTCTTGGGACAGGAACAAACCAGTGACAGCGATTACGCCAGCAGCAACCGGACCTTGACCGTGCGCCAACCCCTGTTTCGCACCTACCAGATGGCGCAATACCGTCAGGCCAAAGCACAGGTCGAAGACGCCGAGGCATCACTGGCGCAGGATGAACAAAATCTGGCGGTGCGGGTCAGCGGTGCTTATTTTGAAGCCATGCTGACGCACGAACAGCTCGCCCTGGTTTTGGCGCAGCGCGCGGCCTACAGCACCCAGCTTGATGCTGCGCGAAAAATGTTCAAGGCGGGCTCGGGCACCCGCACCGACATTGACGAAGCACAGGCCCGGCTGGACATGAATGTGGCGCTGGAAATCGAAGCGCGTCAGAATGTTGCTTATACCTTGCAACAGTTGGAGATTCTGGTGAATCAACCGATTGACAAGCTCTCGACGCTGGATGTCTCCAAGCTTGAGCTGCTGGCGCCACAGCCCAGCGCCTGGGAAGACTGGATGGCGCGCGCCGAGTCCAACAGCCCTCAATTGCAATCCCTCAAAGCCCAACTCGAAGCGGCCCGGCAAGAGGTGGACAAGGCCAGTTCAGGCCATTACCCAACACTCGATGCGATCGCCCAGTGGTCGCGCAGCGAGAGCGAGAACATCCTGAATATCAATTCCCGCTACACCAACACGGCGGTTGGCTTGCAGCTCAATATTCCGATTTTTTCGGGTGGTTATGTGAACTCTTCGGTGCGGCAAGCGCTGGCTTCAGTGGAACGGGCCGAACAAGTGCTTGAAGCCGGTCGTCGTGACTTGGGGCTGCGGGTTCACAAAGAACACCGAGGTGTGACTGAAAACATTCCAAAAATCCAGGCCCTGGAGCAGGCGCTGCGCTCCGCCGATCAGTTGGTATTGTCAAGTCAAAAGTCGTTTCAGGCCGGCAGTCGAACCGTGCTTGATGTCTTGAACGCCGAGCAGCAACGCATGGCGGTACTGCGCGACCTGGCCCAAGCACGCTATATCTATTTGATTTCAAAAATGAGGCTGCTGGCGCTGGCAGGTGACGCTGATGTGCAGGCGGTGGCAACCATGAACCGGGTGTTACAACCCTAAGGGCAGCGTATCGCATCATTGCGCGTCGCGCACTGCCCGGCCATTGAGCGGCTGCACCGGTCGGGCGTTGTGCGGAAACAGTTGCGTAAAGAGCTTGATCTGTTCCCGGCTCACCGCAGTGGGCTGTTTGAACACCAGCCAAAGCACGCCTTCAGTACAGGGCGGCGTGGTCAAGGAACCCATGAACTGGTAGTAGCGCTGGTCTTTGGGCAGCAACTCGTTCATGTCGATCAGGCCGACGGGCAGACGCACACGGTCGTTGGTGTCCAGCGGCATGTAAGTCCAGACCTTGTTGACAAGCGCATTGGCCAGACCCGGCTCCAGCAACACCGAAACCACAGCCAGTTGGCCCTCGGCATTTTTGTGGACCAAGTGTGCCACCATTGCAAAATTCCGGTAATTGACCTGCTCTTCCGAGGGTGTGTGAAAGTGAAATTGCAGTAACTTGTAATTCGAACCCCGCACCGTCAAGGAGTTCTCGCCATACAAATCGACCTCAATCGTGTGGCCGTTGTTGACCACCGTGCCGCTGCTGGGCAGGTAGCTGAACTGAAGCGCTTCGGCCGGACCCTGTAGCGTGGCGGTCTCGTCGATGTTGATGGGCGACTGGCGTTTGCCAACACCGCACAGATTGAATTCGGGTTTGAGCTGGCCCCAGGCCTCCGGGCCATTGGGCCCCTCATAACTCCAATGCACTTCACTACCATGCTGGGGCTGCCCCGCCAGGGGTGTCTCGTGACCCAATTGATGGCCCGTCAAGGCGATGGCTTTGGCGCGAATGTACTGACGGCTGGCTTGCGGGTTGACACTGGCAGACGCCTTCGCAGTTGCCTTGGCAGGTGCTTCGGCCGGTATGGCCGGCTCTTTTACCGCCAGCGTGATGTCTTTTTTTTCTTTACCGTTGATCACGAGGGTCAACTGCTTATGGGTCAGTGCGCCGCCGGCAACCGCTTCGCGCACCTGGTCGCCCATGCTCTTGGGACCCGACGCGCTCGGCAGCGGCTTCTTCGCCGTTGCCGTGTGGGCATCGAGCGCTGTCGCATCAGCGGCCAGGCTTGAAGCCGACCAGCCCGCTGTCAAGACCCAACCCAGGCAGGACACCACGCACCAGAGGCGCGATGAACGGCTGTACCGCAATGACGCCTGCTGCGGAGAACGAGAATTGTGCACTGCGAGTTGGCGATGAGTCATAGTCATATCAGGCGAACTCCGTGAATTTACACAATGATCCGACCGTCTCGCGGCAAACGGATCCATACGAGGTTATCGACATTTTCTACAGCGCACTTGAGGCTCCCGGCCAAGCTGCTGTGTTTGATTCCATTTCCAAATCATCCCTGTCGTTGTTGTCTCGCCTTGTCGTGCAATAGCACTGCCTGCGGCTCGACGCCTAGACATGAATGATTTGGAAATGGAATGAGACCTAGTGGCTGGTTAAATATGCAGGGTCAGGGCACAAAACAAAAAAGCCTGCTATTCTTTAAATAGCAGGCTTTTTATATCCCATAAGGGCTTAAACTGGTGGCCTGGGACGGAATCGAACCATCGACACAAGGATTTTCAGTCCTCTGCTCTACCGACTGAGCTACCGGGCCAGAGGTTCAAATTATAGCAGCAAGCCATGTTAGAAAACACGGCCCATCGCCGCGTCAGGCTGCGCCGCGTTTACCCCGCGTCAAATCAACGCCCAACTGT
>Ga0315272_10000184_pt1 | contig 29705 bp, 29 predicted proteins | sample C3_middle_MG_FD_203918 | JGI IMG/M metagenome (GOLD analysis project Ga0315272, IMG submission 203918) | Sediment microbial communities from Yellowstone Lake, YNP, Wyoming, USA - C3_middle | ecosystem: Environmental > Aquatic > Freshwater > Lake > Sediment | place: USA: Wyoming | collected...
ACTTTGCTACAGTTCTGATGTTGTGCAGAAATGCCATATTGTATTAATTGTTAGTCGGTTATTTCAGTATGAAGTTTATGTTCCATAAAATAGACATAAGCATGTTCAATATTCGGAACGAGTTCAGCTGATTCAAATTCAGGAACATTATCCGCAACAATCTGTACCTCCCATCCTGATTCGACAGGTATTGTGGAGATAACATTGTAATGCTCCTTAATGCTTTCATAATCTGCGGGACTAAGGATAAGCTTGAAAACATGGCCTTCAGCATGTTTTACCAGGTGTTCGGGTGATCCGCTGAAAACAAGCTCCCCTTTATTAAGCAGAGCCATTCCCTGGCAGGTCGATGAAATATCTCCCACAATATGAGTAGAAAGAATTATGATTACATCATGCTGGCTCAGTTGTGACAGAATATTTCTGAACCTTATTCTTTCATCAGGATCAAGTCCGGTTGTTGGTTCATCCACAACCAGGATCTTTGGACTGCCTATAAGTGCCTGTGCAATTCCAAGGCGCCGTTTCATCCCTCCCGAAAGCCTGTTGGCCTGTCGGTCGCGTACTTCCAGTAGTCCGACCTGATCCAATAGCCTGTCTACTTCAGCAATTCTTTCTTTTTTGTTTTTTAATCCGGCAAGAGAGCCTGAATAATCGAGAAATTCCCATGTTTTAAGTGAAGTAAAGAACCTGAAATCCTGCGGGAGATAACCCAGCATCTTCCTGATCTCCTTCCTGTGCTTCTGAATATCCATGCCATCGACAAGAATCTGACCCGATGTTGGTTTCATAAGGGTAACCATAATTCTCATCAGGCTCGACTTCCCTGCTCCATTGGGTCCCAGCAAACCAAACATGCCTGTGCCAAAAACAAGGTTGATGTCTTTCAGTGCCTGATTGCCATTCGGATAGATCTGGTTAAGTCCCTGAATCTCAATTTTCATATTTAACTGACCGTTTTAAAGGATTCGGATGGGTTTAATTTTTCTGGCACTATAAAGACGGAATTTATTATAATTGTGGCAATAACAGACTATGTTGTACAGCATAAATTCTGATTAATATACATTTGCTTTCAACATGGTCACTCATTTAGTTAAAGTTATTTATTATTAAACCAGCCCTGCCTGCCCTAATGGCAGGTCAGGATGCTGGTTGGAGTATTGAAGGAACCGAATCTTATGTTGTCAGCTTTTGAATTCAGAGCATATATCCGGAAATTCTGTTTAAAGGTTTAATAATAAGGAACATGTACCCTTAATATTCATTGAGCGAGATTGTACTTGTAGAATCTTTTTTCAGATAGATTTCACCCGGCTGTCTGGCGTATACCTTTGAGCTGTCTTGCAGAGTACCATGGATTTTATTGGCAATTATTTCCATATAGGCCTCCGACTTTTGCAGAGCCAGATCTATGCTATCGACCCTGAAATCTCCGGTACTGATGGAAGAGTGGTTCCTGGCCGAAACAATTAAACATGACATGCGCGGGGTTGCAACTCCTTCATTATTCATGTTGATTGTGCTTCCGTCGAGTTCAAAAACCATACTGCCGGAGCTGAGATTTTTCATCGTAATATCAGAGTTTTTCATTACAATCTGACTCAGTGAACCGGTAGCTTGAATCTTATATGTAACTTTTGAATGATTTTTAGGTCGGGCATCAGTGATAAACAAAGTATCGCCCTTTGTTATATAATTCAGATGCGGCAAAAGCGAGTCCTTCTGATAAATGATTTCAACTGAAGAGGAATCTTTACAAATAAGCTCAATATTATTGCAGTTACTCAGACGGAGTATCTTATAATCGGCAACTCTGTTTTTTTCTGTTTTGAATAAATCAGAAGGATATGAGTTGGATTTGTGTCCGTTCAGCTTTATATCTATTGTAGTTGCCATGATTAACAGTGCAACAGTACCAAGGAGTGATATAAATATTATTTTACTAGTTTTCATTTGAGTTTGAATTTTTTATTGATTCGAAATAGGGCTTTAATTCTTCAAAGGAGATGTTCAATACCTTTGTCTGTCTGACGATCAGAGGGAGCTCATATTCAAAAAACTCTTTCTTTTTCCATTCCAGTATAATGCCGGCTGCATGATCATTAACATAATACCCTAATCCTCTTTTGTTATCGATTATTTTACGGGTCTGCAGTTCATTGTAGGTTCGCATTACCGTATTCGGATTAACTCCCATTTCGTTTGCCAGATCACGTACTGATGGAATTTTTTCCCCAGGGGCATAAGTTCCCTGCAGTACTTTTTCTGAAATATTATCCGCAATCTGCAGATAAATTCCTTTTGTATTCTTGAATTCCATAATTATACCTCCCTTTCTTTTAATCTGAACCAGGCAATTGCGAGCAGACAAAGATTTGTTGCAGTGGCGGCCAGAGCGAAGAAAATCATTGCCTGATTCTTGTTGTGCATAAAGAGCAATCTGTCATTATCAAGGGTGTATCCTTTGATATTTATCCCTCTAACTAATAAATATGTGAAAAGGGCATATCCAATGGCTATTAGCGAAAGCGTAAACAATGTTTTTACCAGGGGAGACTTTGAAAAATGGCTTGCTCCTGTAAAAGCTGCAATGAATACGAATAACCAGGCCTGAATTATTGCCAGGTTAGTCCAACCAGTATTGCCTTTTTGGAAAGCAAAAGATGACATGGTCTTGCTGAATGAGAATCTGTAATTAATAAATTCAGGTATGTAATGATGCATTATGATGCCAGCGATATTTGCCATAATCCAGAAAACAAATGGCATAATAATGATAAACAGAACGATCCTTGCGAAAAATTCAAAAATGTATTTTTCAGTTACTGAAGACGGCAGCATCAGATACGAAATACTTTTTTCTTTTGTTCTGAACGCAGGGAATGACAAACTTGAATAGATAGTGCCTCCAATGAAGAACATTACAAGAAAAGTAAACATGTAGCTATTGTTATTCCAGCTTGCATAGTTTTTTATCTGGACGAGCATCAGGAACAGAAAAACAAATCCAGAAAAACCGGCTAATGTTATTCCTATGAGCTTCTTATGAATGATAAACGATTGCTTGCAGAGCTGTATAAAGCGGCTGAATGAAAAAATATAGTTTGTTTCCATAGCTTAGTCTATTTTATTTCCTTTAGTAATTGCGTTGAAAAGCAATTCAATATCTACTTCTGTCTCATCATGGCCATTGGGCACCATCATACGGTAACCTCCCGGCACTGCTTCACTGTAAATTGCTTTTTCTGAATCAGCTGAGGTTCCTGAAATAAAGGATACTCTTTGTGAGATCTCCAGGATAGTCTTTTGAAATATAACCTTCCCGTTATCCAGGATCAGAATTTTATCGATGAGATTTTCAACATCTTTTACCTGGTGTGTTGAAATAATTACAAGTTGGTCTTCAGTTAATGATCCTGCCAGGATCCTCCTGAAAAGCAGTTTAGATGGTATATCAAGCCCGTTTGTAGGTTCATCAAGAACAAGCAGCCTGCACCTTGTTGCCAGAGCAAAAGCAATCAGGAATTTTTTCTTCTGTCCATGCGAAAGCCGGCTGAGATTGTTATCAGGCTTAAGGTCAAACTCATTGAGCGTGTTATTCATAAGACTTGAATCGAACCTTGGATAAAAAGAAGAATAAGCTTTCAGATAATCACTGATTGAGATAGGAGGGAAACTAAATTCTTCAGGAACAAGAAAGACATCACTGAGAAATGATACCTGTCTTTTAGCAGGATCGTGAGCCAGAACATTAATGTTTCCCGACTGCGGGTACAGCAATCCTGACAGAAGCTTGAGCAGGCTTGTCTTGCCGGCTCCGTTTTTCCCCAGGAGTCCTGTGATACTTCCTCCTTCCAGGCCAACCGATAAATTGCTGAAAAGTGCACTTTGACGGGGATAAGCGAAATTGAGATTATTAATCTGAATCATAAATTATATTTTTACTGTTTTAGTGTACTACATAACTAATACAGTGCAAAAATAAAACTATTTATTTATCATAAACAAATCTTTTAAGATTTTTTTGTGATAAATTATAACTGACTGTTTTTGGACCTGAGTCTGTATCAAAATTCCTCTGTGGTTCTTTGTGACTTCTCTGTGGTTCTCTGTGTAAGTTCTTAGCTATTTGTTACACAGAGAGCTACAGAGTAGACACAGAGAATGCATTTAGGCTTTTAATGCAGCCTCCTGCATATTTTGATGAGAAACTGTAGGAACATGCCATGGCATGTCCCGCTGACTCCCATTTTGTATCTGCATTATGCCGTTTTATGGCTTAAAAATTAAAAACAATCCTGATAATGTAGATATTCCTATCCCATTTTGCGGTTAAATGGTGTTAATTCCTAATTTTGTACTTTAAATTTTTCAAGGTGGTCTACCTTAAAAACAAGCGGAAAATAATTAACGACCCTGTTTATGGTTTTATAAGTATTCCGGGCGATTTCGTCTTCGATCTTATTGAGCATCCATGGTTTCAGCGCTTACGGAATATTAAGCAGCTGGGATTAACCAGTTTCGTATACCCCGGTGCTACCCACAGCAGATTCCAGCATGGTCTGGGTGCTCTGCACCTTATGAATACGGCTATTGCCACTCTCAGAAGCAAAGATGTATTTATTTCAGCCGAAGAAGAAGAAGCAACCCTGATTGCCATACTCCTTCATGATGCGGGTCACGGACCATTTTCTCACGCTCTTGAAAATTCAATAATCAACGGTATTTCGCATGAAGATATTTCTCTTCTTCTGATGAAAAAACTTGATGAACAGTATAACGGACGACTGAGTCTGGCTATTGAAATATTCACAGGAGCTTATCCAAGAAGGTTTTTGCACGATCTTATCTCCGGACAGATTGACATGGACCGGCTTGATTATCTGCGGCGTGATAGTTTTTTTACTGGTGTCATAGAAGGGTCTGTAGGTTCCGACAGGATAATACGCATGCTTAATGTTGTGGATGAAAGACTGGTTGTGGATGAGAAGGGAATTTATTCTCTTGAAAAATTTCTTATTGCCCGCCGTCTGATGTACTGGCAGGTATATATGCATAAAACAGTTCTGTCATCGGAAAGTCTGCTTGTCAAGATTCTGAAAAGGGCAAAGGAGCTTGCAGGCGCCGGAATTGACTTATATACAACTCCTGCTTTACGGTTCTTTCTCTATAATAGTATAAATCATTCCGATCTGACAGGCAATGGAAGGTTTACTCCTGGCCTTATTGCTTCCAATTTTACCCGGTTGGATGATTCAGACATCCTGGTGTGTGCAAAATACTGGGCTGACCATTCAGATCCTGTTCTTGCTGACCTTTCAGGCAGACTGATGCGACGTGATCTCTTTGCAATTGAACTGCAGAATGAACCTTTTTCAAAAAGGAAAATTGAAGAGATGATTAAGCTGACCCGGGAACATATCGGACTGCCGCATGGCCTGGAAGATTACTATGTCTTTACCGAAAGCATATCAAACCTTACCTATACTCCTGATGCGCCTGTAGTTAAAATACTTCTCAAAGGTGGCAAAACAGCAAATATTTCAAATGTCTCGGATATGTTCGATCACAGGTTCATTTCCGAACGCATAACAAAATACTTTTTATGTTATCCAAAAGAATGTAGATAATTTTAAAATTAATGATATGGAATTTACTGCACAAACAATAGCGGGTTTTTTGAAGGGAGAGATAGAAGGCAACCCCGATGTTACAGTCAATACAATTGCTAAAATTGAAGAGGGGGGAAACGGAGCTTTATCTTTTCTCGCTAATCCCAAATATGAACATTACATCTATGAGACTAAATCATCAATCGTTTTAGTAAATAAAAGCTTTGTTCCGTCAGCTAAGATAGAAGCAACTCTGATAAGGGTTGAGAATTCATACGATGCATTTGCGTCTCTTCTCAGACTGGTTGATCAGGCAAGGCCCAGAAAAAAGGGCATACATTCTTCTGCTGTGATTGAGCAATCAGCTAAAATCGGATCCGACGTTTATATCGGACCATTTGCTTATATAGGTGAAAATTGTGTTGTTGGTAACGGGTGTGCAGTTTATCCTCATGTATATATTGGAGACAATACCCTACTGGGAAATAATTGTACCCTTAATCCGGGAGTGACTATTTACCATGATTGTGTCCTGGGTGAAGGTTGTACCATTCATGCAGGATCGGTGATCGGAAGTGACGGGTTCGGTTTCGCTCCCCAGTCGGAGAGTGAATTCATGAAGATACCGCAGTTGGGAAATGTCGTTCTCGAAGATCATGTTGAAATCGGTGCAAATGTCACTATTGACCGTGCCACAATGGGTTCAACAATAATCAGGAAGGGAGTGAAGCTCGATAACCTGATACAGATTGGCCATAATGTAGAGGTTGGTGAGAATTCCGTGATGGCGGCGCAGACCGGCATTTCCGGATCTACCAAGGTTGGGAAGAACTGTATGTTCGGCGGACAGGTGGGATTGGCGGGACATATAAAAATAGCAAACGGAACAAAGATTGGCGCACAGGGTGGAGTTCTGGGAAACATAAAAGAAGAAAATACGGCAATAATCGGATCTCCTGCAATTGAGATCAAACAGTTTATGAAATCATCAATAATATTCCGGAAACTGCCTGAAATGAGTTCGAAAATCGATACTCTCGAAAAAGAGGTGGAATCGCTGAAAAAGAAGTAGTTTTGGTTGCCATTCGGAGTTGAACAGATTGTAATAAATTAAGTTAAGTGGCAATTCTCTCGATTGTTCGAAATATTTTTATTTTTTTTGTACCCGGATTTAAAAATTAATATTTGACACTGATGAGTGAAAAACAAAGAACCCTTGCAAAAGAAATCAGCCTTACCGGGAAGGGACTTCATACAGGAAATAATGTTACAGTCACATTTAAACCAGCTCCGGTAAATCATGGGTACAAATTCTGCAGGGTAGATCTTCCCGGGAAACCATTAATTGATGCTCTTGCCGAACACGTTACAGATACATCCAGAGGCACAACCCTCGTTCAGAATAATGCTTCCGTTTCTACAATTGAACATGTACTGGCTGCCTTCAATGGCCTGAGGGTCGATAACGCTTTAATCGAAATGAATGGCCCTGAGGCCCCTATTATGGGAGGCTCAGCCTGGAAATTCGTTGAGGCAATAAAAGAAGCAGGTATAGTTGAACAGAAAGAAGACAGAAACTATTTTGTAGTAAAACAGAAAATTACATTCTCTGATGAAGAACACGGAGTTGATCTTATCGTTTACCCTGATGATCATTTCAGTGTAAATGTCCTCATAGATTATAACTCTAAAATTCTGGGGAATCAATACTCAATACTCGATTCGATAGAAGACTTCGAGGAAAAGATAAGCAGAAGCCGGACTTTCGTATTCTTCCACGAGCTGGAGCCTCTTTATAATATGGGACTTATAAAAGGAGGCGATCTTGATAACGCTATTGTAATCCTTGAAAAAGAGGTATCGCAGGAGGAGATCGACCGGATAGCTAAGCTTTTTAACCGTCCCGGCATCAATACCCATACAGCAGGAATCCTGAACAATACAGAATTAAGATATCCCAATGAACCCGCAAGACACAAGCTTCTTGACATTATGGGCGACATTGCGCTTGTCGGCCATCCAATAAAAGGCAAGATTGTTGCGACCCGGCCAGGGCATTATGCCAATACCCGTCTGGCAAAGATCATCAGACAGGAAATGAAAAAGACAATTTCAAAACATGATATCCCTGTTTATGATGTCTCGCAGCCCCCGGTATTTAATATTGAGGATATCAAAAAAAGACTTCCTCACAGGTTCCCCTTCCTTCTAGTTGATAAGATCATAGCACTCGATGAATCTTCTATTGTAGGGATAAAAAATGTGACATTTAATGAGACTTTTTTCCAGGGACACTTTCCTGATGAACCTGTAATGCCTGGCGTATTACTGGTTGAGGCTCTTGCCCAGACAGGTGGATTGCTGGTGCTGAACTCAGTTGACGAACCTGAAAAGTATTCAACCTATTTCCTTAAAATTGACAAGCTTAAGTTTAAGCATAAAGTGGTACCGGGCGATAGTGTTATCCTGAAAATGGAACTGGCTGATGTAATGAGGAGAGGAATCGTCACAATGTTTGGTCAGGCTTTTGTAGGGAACAAGCTTGTACTCGAAGGTGAAATGACAGCACAAGTAGTAAAAAACAAATAATATATCTTAATGATTTCAAATTTAGCTTTTGTACATCCTGAGGCAAAAATTGGCAAAGATGTTATTATCGAGCCATTTGCATATATCTCAGGTAATGTCACCATTGGCGATGGCACCTGGATTGGACCGAATTCGACGGTTCTCGATGGTGCAAGAATTGGAAAGAATTGCAGAATATTTCCCTCAGCAGTTGTTTCCGGTATTCCTCAGGATCTGAAATTTCGTGGAGAAGAAACTACCGCCGAAATCGGCGATGGTACCACTGTGAGAGAATGTGCTACAGTCAACAGGGGCACGGCAGCAGTAGGAAAGACAATCGTGGGGAGCAATTGCCTCCTTATGGCCTATTCTCATGTCGGACACGACTGCCTTATCAAAAACAATGTCATTATCGGCAATTCCACTGCTCTTGCCGGAGAAGTGAATGTAGACGACTGGGCAATCCTGAGCGCAGGAACAATGGTCCACCAGTTCAGTAATATTGGTGCACATGTTATGATCGGCGGAGGCGCAAAAGTAAGGATCGATGTACCTCCATTTATCAAGGCAGACCGTGACCCGCTAGCTTTCCTCGGATTAAATTCAGTGGGACTTACCCGCAGGGGGTTTGGGAAAGAAAGAATTGATGAGATTCATGAAATATACAGGGCTATATATCAGAAGGGGATGAACTTTTCTCGGGCGCTTGATTATGTTGAGAAAGAGTTCAATTCTTCTCCCGACAGGGACTATATAATTGAATTTATCAGGAAGTCAGAACGAGGCATTATCAGGGCCAGGTAGATTATTTACCGTCTCAGTCCTTCCAGCCCTGAGCAGAAAGCTCAACTTCTGAGCCATCGTCTCCAACAACATAATTACCTATCCCCTGTGGTGTCATATGACCAATAACCTTCACGGAGGGTATTTGTTTTATCCTATCGACCATTTCGAGCGGTATTGTAAAGAGAAGCTCATAATCCTCTCCTCCATTCAGTGCTGGTGTCATAGGATCAATATTGAATTCCTCTGCAAGCCTGGAGGTTTCATAATCGATAGGTACTTTGCTGTAGAAAATCCTGCAGCAGGTACCTGATAATCTGCAGATATGCAGCAGATCAGATGCCAATCCGTCAGTTACATCAATCATGGATGTGGGCCTGATTTTCTCTCTGGTCAGATCATTCAGAGCTGAAACCGGAATCTCCGGCTTAAGCTGTCGCCCTACAACATATTCATAACCTGAAAGATCAGGCTGTGTAACCTTCTCTTTCACAAATAGCTTGCGTTCTCTTTCGAGCAGCTGTAGACCCATGAATGAAGCTCCGAAGTCACCTGTTACACAAATAAGATCATTTGCCCTGGCGCCATCCCTCCTTATAATATTTTTTTTTTCTGCAGTGCCTATGGCTGTCACTCCGATTGTCATCCCTGTTAATGAACTCGTAATATCCCCTCCAACAAGGTCAATATTATACTTTTTACAGGCAAGCGAAATACCTTCATACAGCTCTTCAACCTGACCGAGCTTGAATTTTGAACTTATCCCAAGTGCTATCATGACCTGGCCTGGAGTTCCGTTCATTGCATATATATCTGAAATTGCCCTTATCACCGACTTGTAGCCAAGATGTTTCATCGGGGTATAAATCAGATTAAAATGAATACCTTCAAGCAGGAGATCGGTTGTAACGAGAGTGAGATTCTTTCCTGAATCCACCACCGCAGAATCATCACCTATACCTGTAATCGTAGTTCTGTTTTCTGATCTGAACTCCTTTGTGAGATGATTTATAAGTCCGAATTTCCCGAAATCATTTATTGATTTACTGTGGTCTGCTTTCTGCATATGTAATAAGTTATTGTGGCCAGGCATAATTTATAGAGGCTAAGCGAAGTTTGCAACTTCGCTTTTGAATACTTTTAAGTTGAAACTTATTTATTGTGTTAGGCGAAGTCAAAGATAGATTATTTGCTCACAATATCTCTTCCGAAAGGAGACAATGCAATTGCAGTAAGCTTGAAATGCTGCAGCCCGAAGGGTATGCCAATTATTGTGACACATAACAGAGCTCCGAAAATGGCATGAGTGAGCGCTATCCACAGGCCTCCGGTCAATAACCAGATGATGTTCATAATTATATAGAGGCACCCGGAAGCCCTTGAGTGAACAACAGTATCCCTCCCGAAAGGCCATAAAGAAAGAGATGCCATTTTTAGGGTCTGAATTCCAAATGGAATACCAATAATTGTTATCATTAGTACCAGACTGCCGATTAAATACTCAATCGCGATTATTATTCCTCCGAAGACAAGCCAGATCAGATTTCCCAGGAAATTCATAGTCAGAGTTTATGGATTTATTCTAAAATAATAGTCTTGTCTTTTGGATATTTCACAGAATAGGTTAGGACTATCTGTTTGGTTTCCTGAGATTTAATTTCAAGATCCCAGGTGATCTCTCCTGTCTGTGCATTCATCTTGCCTCCTGACAATTCGAGGGCTTCCACATTTATGCTGCTGTTTGAGGAAACAGGAATCTGATCATTCAGAGTAATCTTAACCGGATTGGATTTATTATTCCTGACGGTCAGAAGATATGAAAAGACATCAGTTCTGTTTGAGCCAAGAACTTTCCTGCTTGTAAAATCTTTCCTCTTTTCCCTTTTTAGAAGTATGCTGTTATCTGTACCCAATGATATTGTCAGTGTATCTTTAAGCTGGTTGACATTCAAGGTTGATTTTCCAACAAATGAGTTCTCAAAATAGAGAGTGGCTTCGCCTGACTGAAGACTAAGTTTTGCCCAGTCTGTAATATTCGCAGTGAGATAAGCCAGAGTTGATATCTTTGGCAATGACACATACTTATATTCTGCCGGAGCTGTGACGCGCTGGATTTCAACAGTCTGTGTTTTCCCGTCTGACGGTATTGTATATGGTATTGAAATATCGAAGGTGACTGTTGTTTCTCCAACCTGTTTCTGAACCATTACCGGAGCAGCTTCCATCGCTTTTTCTTCATATTTTTTGTCATTAGAGACAACGGCAACTTCACTAAGAGCTGATGGCTCACTCCTTATGCCTGCAGTTTTTCCCTGTAACATCATCCTTGGCTGAGGATAGTAGAAATCGACAAACCAGGGGTTCATAACCGGGACATCTCCTGACACCCAGGGGTTTGCATTTGAAAAGCTGAGTTTGACATCTTTCCATTCAACCCCTGAATTCTGAAATACATTAGCCTTATAAAATATTGAAACAGGATTCTTTATGTCATCGACCCTGATGTCATAAGAAGGGTACCAACCGGCGTTAGATACAACATAGCTATAAGTAAGTTTTCCTGTAATCTGTTTCTCCGAAGAAACAGTAACCAGAATTTCACCAGACGGGAGATCCTGTTTAACAAGCTTGTCGGCTACCTGCTGCTGTAAAGCCAGAATTTGTTTATTATAGTCTTTTACTATCCTCTGTTTCTTAAGCGTGGTTGTTTTGATCTGATCCATATTTGAGGTATACAGATCCATGACATTCTTGAACTGCTCAATGGTAAATGTTGTTTCTTTTACGAGGATTGCCTTATTGGCTTCAAGGAACTGGGCCTTCTCCTGAAGCACGCTCATAGCTGAATTTTCATCTTCGACTTTGGTCTGTAGTGCTTCAATCTGACTTCTGAGGTTTTTTACTTCAGGAGAATCCTCAAGATTTTCAAGGTAGTTATTCCTTTGATTTACTGACAGAATGGTGAAATCTCCAAACCCTTTAACCTGAATACTCTGAACATCAATATAAGGGGAAAGGCCCGGGAGTTTAAGTACGGTCTTTCCTGCCGCAATTGAAACTGATGCCTCATGTACAATCTGCGCCCTGTCGGGGAAAACAGTAACATGCTTTATCTCTGCTTTTATTTCTTTCTCAGTCTGCGCAACTATGGCCGCGACTGGCAGAAAGAGAATAGCAAATATGAGTATTGATTTTTTCATAAATAGCCTATTATTGGCACCTAAAGTTAAGTTTTTTTAAAACATGAAAGTTGTTTCCGGCAGATTAGGATGATAAAACGTTGGTTAATCTGCCCCTGCCCAAACGATTGACTGAGGCAGACCGGATTTAGAACGCCTTGGTCCTGATTATGGTGTATGCACTTCATTGCTTCATTCATTAGGCGTTTGAGTGGCATGGCTGTTTCGACCGGGAATATTATTTTATGTTAAAATCCTCTTTAACCGTCTTAGCTGTGATAATTAGCCTACCTTTGGCAAAATTAAAAAACTCAAAATGAAGGGACTTAGAATTGGGAATCTTGCAATAGCAGTACCAATTATTCAGGGTGGGATGGGAGTCGGTATCTCTCTTTCAGGACTGGCTTCCGCAGTGGCTAATGAGGGTGGAGCAGGAGTAATTTCCAGCGCCGGTCTCGGACTTTTGTACAAGGATTTCTCATCAGATTATCTTGAAGCGAGTATTTATGGACTTAAGGAAGAAATCCGAAAAGCCCGTGAAAAGACCCTTGGGGTAATTGGTGTAAATGTTATGGTCGCTATGACCAATTTCACCGATATGATCAAAACAGCAATTTCTGAAAAGGTTGATCTGATTACAGCAGGGGCCGGACTTCCATTGGATCTTCCGTCATTCTTAAAGAAGGATAGTACAACTAAACTCATACCTATTGTATCTTCCGCCAGAGCCGCGAAGATAATCTGTGAAAAGTGGAAAGCTAATTATGACTATCTTCCTGATGCTGTTATTGTTGAAGGGCCAAAAGCCGGTGGTCATCTGGGGTTCAAAGAGGAACAGATTTTTGATACCGATTTTGAACTTGAAAAACTTGTCCCCGAAATTGTAAACGATTTAAAGGTATTCGAAGAAAAATATAATCAGAAAATTCCGTTGATAGCTGCCGGAGGAATTTATACCGGCGATGATATTAATAAGATACTCAACCTTGGCGCCTCAGGAGTTCAGATGGGAACAAGGTTCGTTACCACTGATGAATGTGATGCATCACTGGCCTTTAAACAGGCATATATCGATGCCGTAAGCTCCGATATTGAAATAATTAAAAGTCCGGTTGGAATGCCGGGACGTGCCATCCTCAGCAATTTTATCACTAAAGTACGCGAAGGGAAGAAACAACCTAAAAAGTGTCCGTTCAAATGCATCAAGACCTGCGATATATCGAAGAGTCCGTACTGCATCATTATAGCACTTATCAATGCTCTTAAAGGCAACTTCGACAGCGGTTATGCATTTGCCGGAGCCAATGCCTTCCGTGCAACAAAAATTTCTTCGGTTAAGGAAATCTTTCATGCTTTACTCTCAGAATACAAGGAAAGCAAACAGAAGAAATAGCAAAAATTCTCTTCGGAGAAATAATCTTAACTTTTTAAACAAATTCTTTCAGGGAATAGTTGTCTGAAATTTTTTTGAATTCCATGACATTCCTGTATCCATATATACTGACAAGTTGACCTGAGCTCAAGATTTTTCTGAGGATATGCTTCTTAAAATCCCTTTTTTTTATAATTTTGTGAGTTTATTTAGATTAAATACAATTAAGGCATTATTATTGTGCATTTGTAGGGAGAGAACATTTCCCGGGTGATTTTCGAGCGACTCAGTTGATAATAATCATAATGGAAAAAGATCAGGACAAAATATTAAGTGACGTAACGACGGGTGAATATAAATACGGATTCTACTCGGATATTGAAATGGACAGAATCCCAAAAGGTCTCAGCGAGGAGGTGGTGAGAATAATCTCAGCAAAGAAAAATGAACCCGACTGGTTGCTGGAATTTCGCCTTAAATCATACCGTCACTGGCTGACCATGAAGATGCCTACCTGGCCGAATCTTAAGATAGCCCCCATAGATTATCAGAATATAATCTTCTATGCGGCTCCGAAAGAGAGGAAAAATCTTGGAAGCATTGATGATATTGATCCCGAACTTAAAAAAACATTCGACAAACTTGGCATTCCTCTTGAGGAACAGAAACATCTTGCAGGAGTTGCTGTTGACGCAGTAATTGACAGCGTTTCTGTGAAGACTACCTTTAAGGAGACGCTGGCCGAAATGGGAATCATATTCTGTTCATTCAGCGATGCCGTTAAGGAGTATCCCGACCTGGTAAAACGATACATGGGTTCGGTTGTACCTTATACCGACAACTTTTTTGCTTCTCTTAACTCGGCTGTGTTCAGTGATGGGTCGTTCTGCTATATACCCAAGGGGATACGCTGTCCCATGGAACTTTCAACCTACTTCAGGATAAACTCAGCCAATACAGGTCAGTTTGAGAGAACCCTTCTAATTGCTGATGAAGAAGCTTATGTAAGTTACCTAGAAGGATGCACGGCTCCTTCGAGAGATGAAAACCAGCTGCATGCCGCTATCGTAGAGATCGTTGCTGAAAAAAATGCTGAAGTAAAATACTCAACTGTTCAGAACTGGTATCCCGGCGATAAGGACGGAAAAGGAGGGGTATATAATTTTGTGACAAAAAGAGGAATGTGTAAAGGAGAAAATTCGAAGATCTCCTGGACACAAATTGAAACAGGATCAGCAATAACCTGGAAATATCCGTCGTGCATATTACGCGGTGATAATTCAGTCGGTGAGTTTTATTCGGTAGCTGTTACCAATAATCACCAGCAGGCCGATACAGGAACAAAAATGATCCACATAGGTAAAAACTCAAAAAGCACTATCGTTTCCAAGGGCATTTCGGCTGGACACGGGCAGAACAGCTACAGGGGCCTGGTTAAGGTTCTGAAAAACGCGACCAATGCCAGAAACTATTCACAATGCGATTCCCTTCTTCTTGGCGATAAATGTGGTGCCCATACCTTTCCTTATCTCGAAGTCGATAATCAGACAGCTATTGTCGAGCATGAAGCAACAACCTCAAAAATTGGCGAGGATCAGATCTTCTATTGCAATCAGAGAGGAATATCAACTGAAGATGCAATCGGGCTCATTGTAAATGGCTATGCGCGTGAGGTAATAAATAAGCTGCCAATGGAATTTGCAGTTGAAGCACAGAAGCTTTTGCAGATAAGTCTGGAAGGAAGTGTAGGATAAAATAATAACATTATACAATCATATATTATCATGTTGATCATAAATAACTTAAAGGCTTCTATCGGAGGCAAGAATATATTAAAAGGAATCAGTCTTAATGTAAAACCTGGTGAAATCCATGCTATAATGGGACCAAACGGATCAGGAAAAAGCACGCTTGCTGCAGTACTGGCCGGGAGAGAGTTTGTTGAAGTAACAGAGGGAACAGTGACTTATCTTGGGAAGAACCTGCTTGACATGACGCCGGAAGACAGGGCCAAAGAGGGGATTTTCCTTGGCTTTCAGTATCCTATTGAGATACCCGGAGTGAGCATGGTGAACTTCATGAAGACAGCTGTTAATGAACATCGCAAACATAAAGGACTCGATCCTCTTTCTGCATCCGATTTTCTTAAGATGATGCGCGACAAAAAAGAGCTTGTCGAGATTGATTCAAAACTTGCCAACAGGTCCGTGAATGAGGGTTTCTCTGGCGGAGAGAAGAAGAAAAACGAGATCTTCCAGATGGCTATGCTTGAACCTAAACTTGCCATACTCGATGAAACAGATTCAGGCCTCGATATTGATGCATTAAGAATAGTTGCAAACGGAGTCAATAAACTTAAAAGACCCGACAATTCATTTATAGTGATTACGCACTATCAGAGGCTTCTCGATTATATTGTTCCTGACGTTGTCCATGTACTTTATGACGGAAGAATAGTTAAAACCGCCGGAAAGGAACTTGCCCTTGAGCTGGAAGAAAAAGGATATGACTGGATCAAAAAAGAGATTGAAAATAATGTGACAGCATGAACGAAAAATCTGATATAACTGAAAAATATCTCGGACTGTATAAAGAGAATATTGGAAAGATTTCCGGTATATCGTCTCCATTTTTCAATGCTTTCAGGGCTCCGGCTTTTGAAAAGTTCAGTAAGCTCGGTATACCCGGCAGGAAAAATGAGGCATATAAATACACCAATCTCGACATGTTCTTTAATCATGATTACGAGAATTATTTTATGCCTGTCCCTTCTGATTTTGTAAAGGCTGAGGAATTCCGTTGTGAGGTTACCGCACTTGACAGCTATGGCGTAGTCCTTCTCAACGGTTTTTATCCGACATTGAAAGAAAAACTGCGTCAGCTCCCAAGCGGCGTATGGATTGGAAGCCTCAATGAAGCAGCTTCCCGTTTCCCTGATAAGTTCGAGCAGCATTTCGGGAAATATGCAAAAAGCGATTCAGATGGTCTGATACATCTTAATACTGCAATGGCTTCCGACGGAGTTTTTGTATATGTCCCGGAAGGAGTTACCCTTACCAAACCGGTGCAGGTTGTAAACCTTGTTCAGTCAAATGAAGATATGTTCAATCAGCACAGGAACCTTATAATTGCGGAGAAAAATTCTAACTTTTCTATAATTGTCTGCGATCATACTCTCTCGCCGCAGAAATTCCTGACAAATGCAGTCACTGAGGTCTTTGTAGGTGAAAATGCTCACTTTGACATTATCAGAGTTCAGAATGAACATAATAATGCATGTAAAATAACAAACACTTTCATTCACCAGGAAAAAAACAGTGTAACATCTTCTAATAATATAACTCTGCACGGAGGCCTGATAAGAAACAGTACCTATCATTATCTGGGTGGCGAGGGTGCGCAAGGCTCTTCCTACGGCTTATTCCTTGCAGATAAATGGCAGCATGTGGATAATTTTGTTAATGTAGATCATGCTTTCCCGAATTGTACAAGTAACCAGTTGTTTAAGGGAGTGCTTGATGATATGTCGACAGGTGCCTTTAACGGACGCATTCTTGTCCGCCCTGATGCCCAGGGTACATTTGCCTATCAGAAAAATAACAATATTCTTCTCACCGATGATGCCAAAATGGATACTAAGCCTCAGCTTGAGATTTTTGCTGATGATGTGAAATGCAGCCATGGCGCTACAATCGGTCAGCTTGATGGTGATGCACTCTTTTATCTTCAGTCAAGAGGTATTAATAAAAGGGAGGCTAGACTGATGCTTATGTTCGGATTTGCACATGAAGTGATTCAGAATATTAAGGTTGAGGCGCTGCGTGAACGAATGGACAATCTGGTAATGCAGCGTCTGAAAGGAGAACTTTCAAGGTGTGCAAGCTGTCTTGTAAGATGCGGATAATCTGAGTTCTCATGAAAGCTATATCTGATATTAGAGCTGATTTTCCTATTCTGAGCCGTAAGGTTTATGGTAAGCCTCTTGTCTATTTCGACAATGGAGCTACTACACAGAAACCCCAGCGTGTCCTTGACGCAGTCGATAAGGTGTACCGTGAATATAATGGGAACATCCACAGAGGAGTTCATTATCTGAGCGACATGTCGTCGGAAGCTTATGAAAATGCACGTGAAACAGTAAGAGCATTTCTGAACGCCGGTAAAAGAGAAGAGGTTATTTTTACATCGGGAACAACCGGTTCAATAAACGGGATTGCATTTTCTTTCGGAGAGAAATATATTAAAAGCGGTGATGAGATTATTCTCAGCAGGCTTGAACACCATGCAAATATAGTTCCATGGCAGATGATGTGCGAACGGAAAGGCGCAGTTTTACGAGTCATTCCAATTAACGATAGCGGAGAAATAATACTTGAAGAATATTATAAATTACTCTCAGAAAAAACAAAAATTGTGGCAGTGGCGCAGGCTTCAAACGCCCTTGGCACGATACTCCCACTTCAGGAAATTATTTCTGCAGCCCATAACATAAATGTGCCGGTTCTTATCGACGGAGCCCAGGGAATTCAGCACGGGTCCGTCGACATGCAGGAGTTGGATGCCGATTTTTATGTTTTTTCAGGGCATAAAATTTATGCTCCCGGAGGAATAGGTGTTTTGTACGGTAAGGAAAAATGGCTTGATGCATTGCCACCGTTTCAGGGCGGAGGCGACATGGTCGATAAGGTCACTTTCGAAAAGACTACATATAACGATCTGCCATTTAAGTTTGAAGCGGGTACAATGAATTATCCTGCAGCAATCGGCCTTGCAAGTGCACTTGATTATGTGACAGAGACTGGGAGAGAAGATATAGCAGAAAGGGAGAAGGAACTTCTTTCTTATGCCAGTGAAAGAATGACCGCTAATAAAGATGTGATCATTTACGGGACTTCCGGCAGGAAGATTTCAACCATCTCATTTCATATTAAGGGAGTCCATCAATATGATACCGGGATGATACTGGATAAAATGGGCATCGCAGTCAGAACAGGCACTCACTGCGCACAACCCGTCATGGACCGTTTTGGAATTGAAGGTACGGTAAGAGCTTCTCTTTGTTTCTATAATACGATAGAGGAAATTGACAAGCTTGCGGAGGGTATTGAAGTAGTTAAAAGTATGTTCGCATAATTATTAAATATGACAATTAACGAAATACAGGATAGCATTATAGAGGAGTTTTCATTTTTCGATGATTGGATGGATAAATACAATCTTCTGATCGACATCGGGAAGGATCTTCCGGTTATTGACCCGAAATTTAAGATAAAGGATTTTCTTATTGAAGGATGCCAGTCGAAAGTATGGCTTCATCCTGAATATGATGGTAACATTATCACTTTTACTGCAGACAGCGATGCAATTATAACCAGAGGTATCGTTGCATTATTGATAAAGGTTTGGTCAAAGAGGACTCCTGATGAAATTATTGCCACTGACCTGTACTTTATTGATAAGATCGGACTCAGGCAGAATCTTTCACCCACGCGGTCTAATGGGTTATTATCGATGGTGCGTCAGATGAAATTATATGCGATGGCATATAATGCAGTTAAAAAGTAAGTCCATAAAAAGGAAACACAGGAACCAAAAGAATTTAATAACTTTACAATATGGACCCGACAGAACAATTGGAAATTGAAACCAGGATAGGTGAAGTGCTGAAGAGCATTTACGACCCTGAGATACCAGTTAATATATATGACCTGGGGTTGATTTATGAGATCAATGTTGATGACGAGCATATTGCACATATTACCATGACACTTACAGCACCCAACTGCCCGATGGCGGATGACCTTCTTGAAGAAGTGAAATACAAGGTTGGAGGGACAAAAGGTGTAAAGGATTGTGATCTTAAACTTACATTCAGCCCTCCATGGGACAAGAGCATGCTAAGTGAAGAGGCAAAACTCGAGCTCGGATTTCTCTAACAGACAATATATGGCTGATTCGACTGACAATACCTTAGCCCGGCTAATAAAAAGTTATGCTGAAGAAATCGGTTTTGATCTATGTGGAATTGCTGAAGCCCGGAATCTTGAAGAGCACAGGGAAAAACTGATGAAATGGACCGTTGCCGGCATGAACGGCGATATGGCCTACCTTGGACAAAACATTGAAAAACGACTCGATCCGAGAATTCTGGTCCCCGGTGCAAAATCTGTCATAGTAACCGGATTAAACTATTTTACTGATGAAAAGCAGGGAGGCCAGGGAGTCCCTGTAATTTCAAAGTATGCCTATGGTCTTAATTATCATGATGTTATTCTAAAGAAGCTCAGGGCAATCCTCACTTATATTAAAAGCGTTCATCCGGGAGCAGAAGGAAGAACCTTTGCTGATACGGCTCCTGTGCTGGAGAAAGCCTGGGCGAGAGAAGCCGGACTGGGTTGGCCCGGAAGACATTCAATATTGATAAACAAGGAGATAGGTTCATTCTTTTTCATCGGGGTCATTATTTTAAATATTGAACTGGATTATGATCAGCCTGCTTCAGAGGATTATTGCGGCAATTGCACCAGATGTGTTGATTCATGCCCCACTTCAGCCATAAACACTGACAGGACAATCGATGCACGGAAATGTCTTGCCTATCTTACCATAGAGTCAAAGGATCCAATTCCAGAATCCCTGATTCACGACCTTGGCGGCAAGGCCTTTGGCTGTGATACCTGCCAGGAAGTCTGTCCCAGAAATAAAATAGCAAAATCTCATAAAACAAGTGAATTTAATTTGCTGCCTGAAGTGCAGCAAATGTCAGCGTCTGACTGGAAAAACCTGACAAGGAAAGACTATAAAAGACTTTTCAAAGGGTCAGCAATAGGCCGAAGATCGTATTGTCGTTTTATGGATAACATCGAAGCGGCAGCCACATCTGAAAGTGAAAATATTATATATCCTCAATTATCATAACAACAATTCCTCTCTTTTCACGAGGTCTGACATATTCATTTCGTGTCACTTTGTGCTTTACTTAGTGCCCGTCGTGTTAAAAAAAACATTTTCTTTTTACCTTGCTTATAATTTAGCGTCTTAAGGGTAAACATCAACAGCATTTTGATAGATCTAAAGCTTATAGAAGAGTGCAGAAGCGGGAATTTTAACAATTTCAGAAAACTTGTTGAATTATCCTCTCCCTTCGCATACTCCGTCGCCTTCAGAATGTTGGGAGATGAGGCACATGCAAAAGATATAGTCCAGGAGACCATGATAACCATCTGGCAAAAATTAAAAAAGATTAAAACTGCTGAAGGCTATAAAGTCTGGATGTATCGGATTGTGGTTAACAAATGCTATGACGAGATGAGAAAGAAAAAGAGAGCTCCTGAATTTATCACAGATGATAAAACCTGGGAAATCCTGACCAACAAGATATCGGAAGGCCCATCAGCCGCTCTTGAAAACGGTGAAACAACCAGGATAATTGAGATACTTACCAATAAATTAAGCACGAAACAAAAAGCTGTTTTTGTGCTTTATGATCTGGAGGGAATGTCGAACGACGAGATTTCTGAAATTACAGGAATCGGCAAATCAGCAGTTAAGGCAAATCTTTATCATGCACGCAAATCTATTTCGGAGAAGATTGAAAAATATATATAATCATGAAACCTGAAAATGAAAAATTTAATGAGGTGGTTGGTCTTCTCAGAAAATCCAGACCATTGCTGGATTCTCCTGAGGATATCGGGAATAAAGTGATCAGGAGATTACGGGCTGAAAAGCCAAAGACAGATGTTCTTTCAAGTCTCACTGATTTTCTGTTCAGCTGGGTTTACATAGGGTGGGTGAGGAGGACCCTCATTGCAGCTTCATGCGCTCTTGTAATTGTTTTTATTTACCAGCAGGGTGTAATCCTGAAAAGAATTGATACCCTGAGCAAACAGACTATTGTCAACGATAAAGCTAACATTAAATCTCCCTCAGAAGAGATAGAAAGATTATTGACGGGTTACAGGAGCTCAGGACATCTGTTCTCTTCCAGGAATATTACCATTTCAGAAGGCCAGATGAAGGATCTTCTGGAGTCGGTAAAAGACCTGCAAATAAAATATAAGGATCTGGAGAAGATAATCGACGAGGATCCTGATCTTAAAAAGATGATTGAAAAAAAACTGATGGGAATTGATCATATAAAAACTAATCTTTGATGCCATGAAGAACAAATTGAGCAAACTGGTTCTGTTTTCTGTTCTTATCTTTTGTGTTTCATGCAATGATCCTGAGACTACGGTAACAAATATCCTGCATACCGATGGCTCCATTACAAGGATAATTGAAATGAAGAGTATGGAGGGAGACAGTTTAAAGAGATTCAGAATAGCTGACATCCAGGTGCCAATTGATAATACATGGAAGATAAAGGATTCCGTCGCAACTGATAAAAAAGGCGACAAGACCTGGTTCAGAAGGGCTGAAAAGCTCTTTAAAAACGTCGATGAAATCAATAATGCTTACAAAGCCGATTCAGGCATAAACAAAAAATCTGTAAGAATTGCTGGCTTTAAACGGAAATTTAAGTGGTTCAACACTGAATACTACTTCTCGGAGAGAGTCGAAAAGATTTTCACATACGGATATCCTGTCCATGACTTCCTTAACAGTGAAGAGTTGAATTACTTTTACTCCCCAGAAAGCCTCAAAGGGCAGAAAGAAGCTGGTCCCGACAGCCTTAAATATAAAGCGTTAAGCGATTCGGTGAAGAATAAAACTGACCTCTGGACATATAGAAATCTTGTATCTGAGTGGATTGGGGAATTCACAAAGCTCACGGAAGGTACAGCCGGAAACGACATGCCCCCTGCTTATTTGAAATCACGCGAAAAAGATATCACGGATATTTTTAAAGCAAACCAGAAAAATATAGACAGTTTATGGGCTAATGGGACCTTATTGCGCAAGTTTATCGGAGAAGAAAACGCTTCGAAATATAAAGTCCAGGCCGATACCGCAGTCGATATTGTTACAAAAAAGTTCACCCTCGATTTCCGCGAGTATTCCCTTAAGATTGTAATGCCGGGGAAATTAATCGGAACAAACGGTTTTATCGACAGCAGTAAGGTCCTGCTTTGGCCGGTGAAATCAGATTATTTCTTCACTGAACCTTATGAAATGTGGGCAGAATCGAAGACTCCCAATACATGGGCATGGATTGTTTCCGGATTCTTCCTGGTGTTTGTTCTGACAGGGGTTACTATGAGGATAATAAAAAAGGGCTGATATGTAAGCCCTTTTTTTCTAAACCTGATTTCCAAAAAAACTAATCGATCCTAACCTAACCTAACCAAAATTATCTGTTATAGTCTTTTAACATAAGCATCAATTTCTGCCTCGTAAAAAATATCCTGCTTTTCACAGTTCCGATCTTTAATCCGAGATCGTCGGCAATTTCCTTATACTTGTAACCTTCAATATGCATCCTGAAAGGTATCCTGAACTCATCACTCAGTGAATCGATTGCTGCCTCAATTTCATCTTCAGCATACTTTGATTCCGGTGATATGAAACCCTTATCGTGAGGTTGATTGATATAATAGAGATCCTGTGTTCCGTCAATTATAGTGTTCTCCTTAACGTTGCGTCTGTAATTATTAATGAAAGTGTTTTTCATTATAGTGAAGACCCACGCTTTAAGATTGGTGTGATCAACGAATTTATCCTTATATGTAATAGCTTTAAGATAAGTATCCTGAACCAGATCCAAAGCACTGTCACGATCAGATGTGAGGCTCATTGCAAATCTCTGAAGATTTGTCTTCATTTCTATCAGGCTGTTGTTAAACTCATACTGTGTCATAACTCTTGGATTTTTATTGTTGAAACAAATCTATACAAATAAATAAAGATAACCAAATCTTAATATCTTAATATCTTGTTAAATTTTTTGCATTCTAAATAACTGACATTCGTAAACATAAGATAATTAGATAAATATACAGTGTTTTGTGATTTTGTTCTAAATAAGATAAAAGTTGATTTTGGTGAATATTTTTATATAACTGCAAATTATCCATAACTTTCATTTTCCATTTTCAACTTTAAATACGGTCTTTTGCAAAGGTAAATAATCAACAATTCTCGTTCATTAAGTTTAGATTAAGGTTCTGTTAAGGAAAAATTAAAATTGAATGGTTTTGGAATACTCGTTATTTAACCAACTTTCGTAATTTTAGAAAAAAAGTTTATGGAGTTAAATATTAAGCTTAGCAATGGTCAGATCTTAAAGGGAATGATTCAGAGTCCCGGCGAGCATACACGAGCTGTAATAATATTAGTGCATGGTCTGGGAGAGCATGTTAACCGTTATACGGAATGGGCAGAATTATTTAAAAAGGAAGGCATAGGGTTTTTGGGAGTCGATCTGCCCGGACATGGAGGCTCAGATGGAAGAAGGGGTAATATTAAGAGTTACAGTCTGACTGACGAGATGATCGATATCCTAATAGGAAGCAGCCATAAGACTTTTCCCGGCTGTGAGATCTATCTATATGGACATAGCCTCGGCGGCGGAATTGTTCTGGATTATCTCCTGAGAAAAAAACCAAGGATAAAAGGGGCGATAGTAACTTCTCCATGGTTGCGTCTCTCCTTCGAACCTCCTAAAAGCAAAGTAATGCTGGCTTCAATAATGAAGAACATTGTCCCTGGACTTGTTCAGCCCTCGGGGCTTAACGTTAACCATATCTCGCACGACAAATCGGTCGTTGAAAAGTATATTAAGGATCCTCTTGTTCATGGAAAAATATCGGTCAGCCTTTTTGATTCCGCGATGAAGGCCGGTGCATATGCATTGAATCATGCATCTGAACTAAAAATTCCAGTTCTGCTTCTGCACGGGAAGGACGATCCGATAACATCTCCGGAAGCCAGCACCGAGTTTGCCGGGAAATCAAATATGGTTGAACTAAAGATATGGGATGGAGGTTATCATGAATTGCATAATGAACCATTCAGAAATGAAGTTTTTAAATATATTTTGAGCTGGATAAACAAATAGGAGATGGAACTTCGCACGACATTTTCCATAGAACCTTCACACGATAAAATTACATATAATGACCCTGTAATGTTTATTGGTTCATGCTTTGCCTCCTCAATAGGTTTGCAGATGGAAAATGGACATATGCCAGTAATGATAAATCCGGCAGGAGCTGTGTTCAACCCTGTTTCTGTAATCAATACACTTGAAACTTTCACTACTGGTAAAGAATTTATGCTTGAAGACCTTCATTTTTATGGTGGTACATGGCTTAGTTTTTACCACTATACTGATTTTTCATCAGACGATCCGGCGAAAGTCCTGAATAAAATTAACCACAAAACCAACCAAGCCTTAAGCTTTCTGAGAGATGCCCGCTTTCTCTTTATCACACTTGGCACTGCAAGGGTTTATAAATTGAGGAAATCAGGCCTTGTTGTGTCGAACTGCCATAAAATTCCGGCGGTTCAATTTGAATCGTGCCTTCTCACAGTTGATGAAATCGTTGCTTCATGGACTAAACAGCTGGATAAGCTTCATTCTCTTTTTCCACAGTTAAAGATAATTTTTACTATAAGTCCGGTCAGGCACTGGAAAGACGGAGCACATGACAACCAGGTCAGCAAATCGATACTTTTTGTGGCAGTTGAGGAATTATTGAAGCACAATACTAACCCGGGATATTTCCCTGCCTATGAACTGCTTATCGACGATCTTCGCGATTACAGGTTCTATGCGGAAGATATGCTTCATCCATCATTAACGGCTGTTAATTATATATGGGAATCATTTTCAGGGTGCTTTTTTGACAGCCACACTTTTAACCTCTGGAAGGAAGTTTCCCGGATAACAAAAGCCCTGAATCATCGTCTTACTACCGATTCTGAAGTGAAAAGAGATCATTTCGCACAGAGGCTTCTGAACCAGATTTCTGATATTAAAGTTAAGCTTCCTCATATCGACCTCTCCAGGGAAGAAGAATATTTTCTCAAATTGAGAAAATCATAACATGCATAATATCAAATTATTGACATTTTTTTCTCACTCGTTTTCCCGAAATGAATAATAAATTTAGGTCAAAAATGTACATTGGCAGGATGAACATTTGCTTGTTTTTTATTGTTCCTGTGTTAAGATACCTAAACATGAAGAAATTCTTTTTTTTGGCAATAGTTTTAATATCAATCAATTATACACTTTCAGCTCAGCAAAATTCTGGAGTCATCAAAGGAAGGGTATACAATTCAAAAACCAACGCAGGGGTCCCCTTTGCCACGGTACAGATATGGGGAACGACTACCGGAGCCATAACCGATGACGACGGGAAATTTTCGGTTTCAGGATTAAAACCCGGTTTTGCTGAGCTTAGGGTCTCTTCTATAGGCTTCAAACCATTCATTTCAAGTGCAGTAATGGTTACAAACAGTCATCATGTGAATGTTGATATCCCGTTGGAGGAAGCCGAAATTAATATTGGAGAGGTAGTTATAAGGGCTTCTCCATTTGTCAAAAAGATAGAAACGCCGATGTCTGTCAGAGTCATTGGGATAGATGAGATTGAAAAAAATCCAGGAGGAAACCGCGACATTTCGAAAGTTATTCAATCCTATCCAGGTGTATCGTCGACTCCGGCATTCAGGAATGATGTTATAGTAAGAGGAGGAGGCCCGAATGAGAACAGGTTCTATGTTGATAATGTTGAAATCCCCTATCTGAACCATTTTTCCACGCAGGGCTCCTCTGGCGGCCCTCTGGGAATAATAAATGTTGACTTTGTCCAGTCAGTTGATTTTCTCTCCGGAGCGTTTCCTGCTTCAAAGGGGAATGCTTTAAGTTCCATCCTTAATTTTACATTCGTCGATGGCAATAAGGAAAAAATGAAATACCGGGCAACTGTTGGCGCTTCAGATCTGGGTCTGACCCTCGATGGCCCTACTGGCAAAAACAGCAGCCTGCTTTTATCTGTCAGAAGATCATATCTTCAATTCCTTTTCAGCGCTCTCAAATTGCCATTTCTGCCAAACTATACAGATTTTCAGCTGAAATATAAAATCCGGCTCAATCCCAAAAATGAACTCACAATTCTTGGGCTGGGAGCGAAAGACGATTTTAAGTTAAACCTTAAAGCAAATGGCACTGAATATCAGAGGTATATTCTTGATTATATTCCCGTACAGGAGCAGTATAGCTATGTGTTTGGCATTGTTCTTAAGCATTACAGGACAAACGGGTTCGATACCTGGGTTCTGAGTCGTAATTATCTGAATAATTCTCAGTATAAATATCTCAACAATATTAAAGCTGATTCCAGCAGGTTATTCGATTATCTCTCAGGCGAAGGCGAGATTAAAGCGAGATATGAAAGAACACTGCTGGGGGAAAGCGGATTCAGATTAAGTTATGGTGCAGGTTATGAATACGCCCATTACAGGAACTCCACATTCAGGAAGGTGTACAACGCCGGAATTGAAACTGAGAATAGTTATAATTCTAATCTAACGCTCGGCAAATTGGGCCTTTTCGGACAGATCAGCAAATCTTATCTAAACGAGAAACTAAGCTTGTCATTCGGTTTAAGAACTGACATCAATTCATATTCATCCTCAATGTCAAATCCGCTTGATCAGCTATCTCCAAGGTTATCAGCATCATATAGCCTTACAGACAAAATTAACCTGAACATCAGTGCCGGACGATATTACCAGCTGCCGCCATACACTGCTCTTGGCTATTCGAATCAGAATGATGTATTTATTAATAAGCAGAATAATTTAAGGTATATTGCAGCAGATCATCTTGTTGCAGGACTGGAGTTTAACCCGTCTGAAAATATTCAGTTCACTGCTGAGGCATTTTATAAACGTTATTCGCATTACCCTTTTTCGGTAAGAGACTCTGTCCCTCTTTCAAGCAAAAGCGCTGATTATGGAATATTTGGGGATGAAGAGCTGACCTCAACTTCAGAGGGACGTGCTTACGGATTAGAAATTCTTGGAAGACTGAAAGAGTTCAGAAAAGTTAATCTTGTTTTCTCATATACTTTTGTGCGCAGTGAGTTTCTTGGTCTGAAATCAGTGTGGTTGCCCTCCTCATGGGACAACAAGCATCTTTTCAGTCTGACTGCAACCCGTAAGTTTACACATAACTGGGATCTTGGACTGAGATGGAGATATGTAGGAGGAGCCCCGTATACACCTTACGACCTTGAAAAATCTTCATACAAGGCGGCCTGGGATATTCAGGGACAGGGCTATCTTGATTATTCTAAGTTTAATTCACTCCGGCTCAGAGCATTCCATCAGCTTGATATCCGGGTCGACAAACAGTACTTTTTTTCGGGATGGTCGTTAATGTTATATGCTGATATTCAAAATGTTTATGATTTTAAAGCAGAGCTGCCACCATTGCTGATAAGAGAATCGGACAGTAACAAGTTACCGGTTACTGATCCGGCTAATCCATTAAAGTACAGTCTTAAATATTTTAAGAGTCAGTCGGGTACAGTTTTACCAACAATTGGAATTATTATTGAATTCTGATGTCTAAGCCAAAGCATCAATAGCTTTTATAAAATTGGCCGGGCTCCTGGTTATTAAAAGTTTATCATATGATTTCTTCGTTGCGAACTCTTCAGGAGAATCAGTAAGGATAATCTTCTTCAGCATCAGGGACTTCCCGATACTGTTGAAGTAACCGATTTTCTTTTCCGCGAAATCAAATGCGCTTGAATTCACCACCAGGTATTCAAATGGTTTTATTTTATGAATCTCAATTACTTCTGATGCAGGAAGTATTCCTCCTGTGAATATAACATCAAAGCCTCTCTTTTTCAGAGCATACTTATAGAAAAGGAAGTTATTGTCGGTCAGATTATCAGAAGTGTTGATCATTGCAACCGATGCTTTTAATTTGCCTGTTGCCTGTTTGAGAGAATTATCTTCAATTATAATAATCTGTTTTATCGTATTCCTGACAAACTGTTCCTGCGCCCTTGAGAGACTGCCTGTCTGCCAGAGTATCCTTGCTTTTTCGAGAAGAGGATAGAGATAATGTGAATAAGCCTTTTCTATGCCCTGATGATGTATGAAAGGGGAAAGAGCCTCCTTGAGCATATTTTCATTAAACCGGATCGCTGACATCAGAATCTTGCCGGGCTGGAAATTCTGATCCTGATCGTCATGCTTTCCGCTGACGGTCATTACCTGTTGTGTCAGTTGATCTTCCTCGAGCCTGGCAATTTTCGAAATTTTCAGTCCGTTACGGTTTAAATAGGCGACATTGAGAATTTTTTTCAGTTCAGCTTCGCTGTAAGTTCTTATATTTGAGTCTGTTCTGTCAGGCTCAAGTATTTTGTACCTTTTCTCCCAAATTCTTATTGTATGCGCTTTAATACCCGAAAAATTTTCGAGATCTTTTATCGAAAACACATTTACCCCGTCTTCCATAGATACATAGATAATAGTTTAGAAAACTGATCAATATCACAATCGATTAAACAATTATTTGAAGGGATTGTTTAAAAAATCAGGTCTGGATGATAAAATTTAACGTTAATCTGCGGAATTTTTTCCAGAAAACATAGAACAAAAGCCTGAAGCAGTGAATTAATCTTTATTCGGAAGGTTCAACCATTATTTTTTTCACTACTCTGACTCCGTCACTGAATATAATCGTGACCAGGTACATTCCCCTTTTGGGACTTTCAAGGAAGATTTTAATCAGTTGCTGCGGATCATTGTATTGCAACCTTAAAACATCCTGACCAATGATATTGGTGACTTTTATAAAAGTGAAATCCTTTTCGGTTTTAATTGTAAAGCTGTTATCCCTTACTGGCACTGGATAAATGCTTACAGCGATGTAACCTGCTTCTCTTGAAAATTCCTTCTGAGCTGTGGTACCGGCAATATTAATAGTATCCTTCTGTCCGTGAAGGGCTAAATTGAAAACTAATAAGAAGATAAGGAGTAGACTTTTCTTCATATATTGCCGTTTGTGTTATTGCCACAAATATTGTGCTAAAGTTAAAATAATTTTACTGAAAGTTACTAATAATTAATTTTGCCCTCTCAAGATCGGCTGGTGTATCAATGCCAATGCTCTCCCAATCTGTTAGTGCTGTGCGTATCCGGTAACCGTTTTCGAGCCATCTGTTTTGTTCAAGAGACTCGGAAATTTCAAGCTGACTACGTTTCAGTAAAGTG
>Ga0315272_10000186_pt1 | contig 29482 bp, 29 predicted proteins | sample C3_middle_MG_FD_203918 | JGI IMG/M metagenome (GOLD analysis project Ga0315272, IMG submission 203918) | Sediment microbial communities from Yellowstone Lake, YNP, Wyoming, USA - C3_middle | ecosystem: Environmental > Aquatic > Freshwater > Lake > Sediment | place: USA: Wyoming | collected...
CTCGTCGCGGGATGTTCTGGTGGAGGCGCTGTCCCTTCTGGCAATTATGCAGGGCAGCCTGTCGCGCCTTGCTGCGGACATAATGATGATGGCTGCTCCCGGAGAGAGGGTGCTCAATTATCCGGATGAATGGGCGGATACCTCGAGTGCGATGCCGCAAAAAAAGAATCCTGACCCCCTGGAGCTTGTCCGTGCCCGGGCCGCGGAATCGGCGGGATTGGCCGCCGCCGGAATGGGGATAGTTCATGGCCAAACCTCCGGATACAACCGGGACCTGCAGGAATTGAAGCCGCTTTTATGGAACAGCCTGGGATTGGCCGGTATGAGTGTCGCGGTAGTTCGCAATGTGGTCGCGCGGGCCGGCGTTGACCGTGCCGGGGCCCGCGAAGTTCTGTCACGCGGGTATGCTGCCGCCCTGGACATAGCCGAATGGCTGACCATCAAGAAGGGTGTTTCGTTCCGCCGTTCGCATCATGCCGTGGGTTTGTTGGTGAAGAAGCTTTCTGCGGACGGGATCAGGTTCGAGGCGGCCTCGGCTGGGGATGTTTCCAGGGTTTTTGCCCACGCTATTGGCCGGCCGATATTGATATCGGAGGCGGAATGGCGGGATGCATCCGATCCGGCGAAGGGAGCATCACGCCGGACTACATCCGGTGGCCCCGGGGCGCTCACTGCCATGCTGATATCTGCAGACAAGTGGCTGAATAAGATGGGACCGGAATTGCGCGAATACCGGCGCAAGGATGAAGAAGCGGCAAACTGTTTGCGCGCCGAAGTCCGGAAAGCCCTTGGCCACCGGGCCTGATTCGCAGCTTGTTGTTCCTATAAATGACCCCGGCCAGGGGATTTGAGGGCCCCAGATCCGTAAAGGTTTCCGAAACCGGAAGCCTTCTCCGCCTGCTGGACAGGAGCTTTGCTCCCTATGCAAAATCCGGAATGCGGGCGGAGTATCCGCAGATTTATGGACGGATGGAACAGTTTCCTGAAAATCACCGCGTAATCCTGCATCGGGGAAGCATTGTTGCCCATGTTGGTGTTTTCCCTTTGAATTTTGTAACTCCGGCCGGCCGGGTTACTGCTGGCGGGATAGGGGCTGTATGCACGGGGGAAAAATACCGGGGGAAAGGCCTTATGTCCGATCTGTTAGGCGAGGCCGTCCGATGGATGAAGGAGAGGGACATGCCCTTATCAATTCTTTGGGGTAATCGTTACCGCTACCAGCGGTTTGGTTGGGAGCCAGCAGGCAGCCGGTATGCCTGTTCGTTCGCCGATAAGGCGCTCCCGGCGCTTGGCGGATACCGTTTGCGGGCCTCAATTGTCGGCGACACAGACAGGATGATCGATTCCCTTCATGCCTTGCATCAGCGGATGTCCAGCCGAATCGATATGGATCGCGAGACATTTCTCCTGACTATCCGGAAGGTCGGTCGCCGGGTATGGATTGCCCGCGATGGCGGACGCATCAGGGCTTATGCTGTTGCCCACGAGGATAGGTGGAAGAAAAAAGGGAAGGCCCGGGCGGGGTGGATGGTGGATGGATGGGGCGGAAGTCTGGAAGGAATCCTTTCAATAATACGGGCAATGCTGGAACGGTCTGGAACTGATTATGCCAGGTGTGTTTGGCCGGCTGGCCGTACCCGGATTCCCGAATCTGTTCTGGAGGCGGGTGATGCCTGGTCGTCCGGATTGGAACACATGGGACAAATTCGGATAAATGACTTGAAATCAGCCATGACCCGGCTGGGTGCGGGCAGCCTGTTCAATCCGGTCCGGGCGATGGGCGGTGATGGCCGTGCCCAGGCCCGCCTGTTATTTGGTCCGGCCAGTCCGGCGAACCTGCTTTCACCCCGCATAGCTTCTGGTGCGCTTGGAAAGCGGCTTCCCTTGAACCTGTTTATGGAACCACTTGATGCAATTTAGCTGCCTGTCGTAATGATTTATTCCCATAAGCTGTTAACCAAGAGCGATCCCATAACCGGGGTGCGGGTAGTGCAAATTACCTCCGGCAAGTCCGCCAATTACCACATGTATCCATCCGGTTTAACCTGTACATCGGATGGCCGGTTTGTGGCGTATGTCTCGGATGAGCGGGGTGCGCCAAATATCTGTTGCATCGAAATTGCGACCGGAGAAATATGGCGCCTGACCTTCCGGCGCGATATCAACCCGTTTTCCGGTGCCCTTACCCGGGATAACATGGCGGTGCTATTTGCTGCCGGAGATGGACTGTGGGCCGTTACAATGCCGGATGGGACGGAAACCCTGATGGCCTCTTTTGCCTGTTCCCGGGTAATGGATGTATCAACTTCGCCCGATGGCCGGTTTGCCGTGCTGACCCTGCGCGCGGGGGGGCGTGGCCGGATTGTCGAAGTTGACCTGGCTTCCTGTGCATGCCGGGACATTCTGGTTCGTGACGGCGTGGTATCCCGGGCAAGATATTCGCCATCCGGCGGACGAATTCTTTATTCGGGTGGTGCCGGTGAGCGTGTCCGGGTAGTCAGCCGGGACGGAACAGGTGACCGGCTTCTTTATGGCCAGACAGGCGGGGAATGGATACTTAATGAGGCCTGGCTGAATGAGGAGTCCGCCCTGTTTGTGAAGTTTCATGACGGGCTGTATTCAGTGGACTTATCGGGGGAAACCCGCACCCTTTTCAAGGGTCCGGTGTGGCATCCCGCCACCCGGGCGGACGGGAAACTTATTGTGTGTGACTCGCATTCGCCCGATATTGGGCTGCTGATAATGTCTGCGGATGGGACTAAGTGGCGCACCCTCTGTTATCCCCGTTCGACCAACCGGGGGTCGCGGTGGGGTGACCACCGGCCGATGGGGGATGTCACTATGGAAGCGTCTTTGCTGGCGGGTGAGGCCGCTGTGGCCAGCGGCAAAGAGAGTGAGTATGGCCCGGAATGGACCCATCCTCATCCGTCTTTTTCCGCTGATGGATCGGCGGTTTATTACACTTCCGATGTAACCGGGGAGCCGCAGGTTTATCTCGCGGAGATACCGCCGGAGTGGTTGGGGGCGCTGACGGAGCCCTGACAATATTACATTCAAACTGAAGGATGACCGTTAAGTCCGGTAATACCTGCCCGCTTTTGTTCTACTCGAAGGTTTCCCCGAGCACTTCCTCCAGGCTGGTTTGCCCGTCCAGCCATTTAAGGATGGCGGCTTGGCGGATGGTGAGGAACCCCTGGGCCTTTGATTCCTTCTTCAGCTCGGCCAGGGTACCCTTCCTGAAAATTACATCGCGGATTACGCTGTTCACCGGCATGACCTCATAAATGGCCAATCTTCCCTTGAAGCCCATGTTGTGGCAGTCGGAGCATCCCTTTCCGTAGTAGAGTTTCTTGCCTTCGATCTGTTCGGGAGTAACTCCAACCTTCTTCAGTTCCGCCTCGGAGGGATGGTGTTCCACCTTGCACTTTTCGCAGACCCGGCGGATGAGGCGCTGGGAAGCTACCACCAGTACGGATGATCCTACATATGCGGGGTCGATGCCCAAGTCGACCAGCCTCATGATGGTTGATGGGGCGTCATTGGTATGGACGGAAGATAGCACCAAGTGACCGGTCAGCGAGGCCTTGATGGCGATGTCGGCCGTTTCGTTGTCGCGGATTTCTCCGACCAGCACGATGTTGGGGTCATGGCGGAGGAAGGCGCGCAGAACTGATGCGAAAGTCCTTCCGGCGCCCGCGTCCACCTGGATCTGGATGATGTGGGGCAGGCGGAATTCGACCGGGTCCTCGACGGTCAGGATGTTCCGGCCCGGCGAATTGATGTGGTTAAGGGAGGCGAACAGGGTTGTGGTTTTTCCTGAAGCGGTTGGGCCGGTTACGAAGACCATCCCATAAGGCTGGGAAATCGCCTTCTTAAAATGCGCCAGCTGGCCCGCCTCCATTCCCAGCTTGTCCAGTTCCAAGACTGATGTGCTCTGGTCCACGACGCGCATGACGATGTTTTCACCCCAGCGGGTAGGCAGAGTGGCGATTCGCAGGTTGACCGGCCGGCCGTCGACATGGATGTTGATGCGGCCGTCCTGGGGCATCCGCTTCTGGATGATGTTCAGGTTGGCCATCAGCTTGTAGCGGGTGGCCAGTCGGCGCCGGTAACTTACCGGTGGAGACGCAAACTCGATCAGTGATCCGTCAATACGATACTTGAGCGTGATTTTCTTCTCATATGGGGTGATGTGAATATCCGAAGCCCGCTTGCGGACAGCATCCATGATGATGTAATCGCAAAGTTTGATGAGGGGGCCGGAGTCCAGTTTGGCGTCGGGGTCTTCGTCATCGACCTTGGTCTCCTCAACCTGTTCCAGGTCAATGTCCTCGGGATTGATGAGTTCCTGCTGGAGGTCATCGAAGTTGGCCACCGCCTCCTCCGGCTTGGGCGCAGCATCTGTCGCCTGCTTAGCGGTCTGGATTTCGCCGACCTTCGGGAGGGGAAAATGCTTTTCCAGGAGCTCATTTATCCTCGATTGGGGGGCGACTACGATGCGCAAGCGGGTTTCCGCCGGCAGGCGGATTTCCTTGGGGAGATAAAAAAGCGAGAGGTCGTCCGGCTGGGATGTGGCTATTGTTACCGCCCCGGTTTCCTGGGCGATGGGGACGGCATGATATTTTCGCGCAGTGGCTACAGATACCAGTTTGACCAGGGCGGGAGAGATTTCAAGCCCTTCCAAAGGTTCATACTCAAGCCCGTTCTGGATTGCCAGAAAACGGTAAAGGGATTCTTCGGAAAGTTGGCCGAGGCGGACGAGCGTTTCGCCCAGGGGCTCTCCGCTCTTTTTCTGCTCCGCCAGGGCCTGTTGGAGCTGTTCTTCCGTAATCATCTGCTCTTCGACAAGCAGGGAGCCCAGCCGTTTAACCGCCATGGCTCTAGTCTCCTCCCAGGGTGACGCGCTTAATTTCTTCGACGGTGCTCATTCCCGCCATCCATTTTGAGATGGCCAGGGTGCGCAGGGAGCGCATTCCCTGCTCTTCCGCGCATGACCGGTAGTGGTTGTTGTCCGCACGGGAATAGATAAGGTCCTGCAATTCCTGGGTGATCGGCATGATTTCGTAGCAGGCGACCCGGCCCTTGTAGCCGGTAAGGTTGCACTTGGAGCAGCCGGTTCCCTTGAAGAAGGTGCCACCCTCGGCTTCCTTCATGGTCAAATCTATAGATTTCAGTTCCTCCTCACTGGGCGGGGCAGGTTGCTTGCATTCCTGGCAGACCCGGCGCATGAGGCGCTGGGCCACTATAAGGCGCACCGCCGTGGCCACATACACCGGTTCGATTCCTATGTCGATGAACCGGGTGATGGTGGATGGGGCGTCGTTGGTGTGCAGGGTGGAAAACAGCAGATGCCCGGTGAGCGCGGCGGAAATGGCGATGGAGGCAGTTTCTTTGTCGCGGATTTCTCCGACCATCATGATGTTGGGGTCCTGGCGGAGGGCACTGCGGAGGGCCACACCGAAATCCATCCCAGCATCGTGGTCCATCTGGACCTGGACAATTCCCGGCATTTCATACTCGACCGGGTCTTCCAGGGTGATGAAACATTTTTTGGGGTCAAAAATAGTGCTGAGTGCTGAATACAGAGTGGTGGTTTTCCCCGAACCGGTCGGTCCGGTGTGCAGGATCATTCCGTAGGGCGCCCGGATGCACTCGTTGTATTTGTCGAGCTCGGCGGGTTCGAATCCGAGTTTTTTCAGGTCGAGGTTGAGCGAGGACTGGTCGAGGATTCGCATAACGATGTTTTCGCCGTCCATCTGCGGGATGACCGATACGCGCAGGTCGATGACTTTCTCGTGTACCCTGATTTTAATTCGGCCGTCCTGCGGTTTGCGGCGTTCGGTTATGTTCATCTTGGCCATAATCTTGAAACGCGCAATAACGGCCATCTTGTGCTGGGGCGGCGGTGAAGGCATTATCGAAAGCGCTCCGTCCACCCGATAGCGGACGGTCAGTCCTTTGGCGGTCGGGTTGATGTGGATGTCCGAGACCCGCCGGTTTACGGCTTCGCTGATTATGTAATTGCACAGACGGATAACCGGGGCGGTGTTGGCATCGGCAACACTGTATTCTTCTGCGACCGCCTCGGCACCACCAACCTGAATGGAGTCGTTCATTTCAGCAATCAAGGCGTTGGGGTCGAGTTCCGCCACGGGTTCCTGGGTAGCGGGATTAAACTTGTATTGGGGTTCGCTGGATGAACCGGTATCGATTGCTCCGCCGAGGCTGGTTATTTCACCCCGGGCCCCTGATCCCTGTCCGGGAGCTTTGGCAGGATAGAATTCAGCCAGGGTGGCGGTGATTTGTGATATGGGCGCCACAAAAATCTGGAATGTAACGCCTGCCGGCACCCGGACACTCCGCTTTATTTCATCGGCGTCGGCATCGCCGGGGTTTTCCACCGCCAGCTTGAGTATGTTCTTGTCGGCGATGAATGGGATTATCCGGAGGCGGTGCGCTGTTTCCGGATGAATCAGGCTCTTGAGTTTGGGGTTGGGCTTGTCAACGGAAAGGTCAACTGTCTCCATGCCGAATTGGTGGGCCAGGAAGTTGGCTAGAGGGGTTTCCTCGATTATTTCCAGTTTGGTCATGGCCTCGAGAAGGGAAATGGAGCTGGTCTTGGATTCAGCCATTGCCTGCTCAAGCTGCTCGTCCGAGACCAGTCCCTCGGCGATAAGTATCTGACCCAGTCTTCGTGCTTCCATCATTGCCCTAATAAATTACCACTTCGGGGCGGGTAAATATTACAATTTGCCGGTAAGCCTCAATTTGAACAGGGTGGCGAGGATTCTCAGGCCGTCCAATGGATGGATTTTCTTTCCCTGCCTGTAGGAACGGGGCCGATAGCCTACTGGAACCTCGATTATGGGGATACCCCGGTTAAGCAGCCGGGCAGTAATTTCAGCATCAATATCGAATCGGCGGGCCTTGAGGGGGGGGGTCTGAAGCACTTCGGTTGGCACCAGCTTGTAGGCGCATGCCATGTCGGTGAGCCGGGAGCCAAACAGGATGTTGGTGGCGCCGGTGAGCAGCCGATTGGCGATCCTGGTAAGGAGGGGGACTTTTCCCCGTCTTCTGCCGGCTGGAAACCGGGTTCCGAAAACAGCATGACCTGGATGGCGGGTGCCCGCCCGCAGAAGCCGGGGAATGTCCCGTGGGTCGGTTTCCATGTCGGCGTCATGGATAATTATGAGTGGGGTGCGGGCCTTGGCCAGTGCTGTCCTGATTGCCGCCCCCTTGCCTCGGTTGCTCTTGTGAGACAAGACAGTGAGGTGCCGTCCATCCTGCCTTGCGAGAATATTCCCGGAGTTGTCAGTTGATCCGTCATCCACAGCAATAATATTGAGTCGGGGACGAAGCCCGGCGATTCCGCGGAGAACTTGGGGGAGTACAGATTCCTCGTTGTATACCGCCATGAGTATGGTGACCATCGTTCCTCTATTGGACATTCTTGTCCGGTGCCGGTTTTAGGGCGCTATCGGGCAGGGCAGTGGTAAAGACATCGAAGGCGTTGATTATCCGGAAGCTCCTTTTGTTTTGGGGGATGCACAATTCCAGCCGGGTCCGAACCACGCTGAATGGGATGGTCAAGGAGACCGTGAAACGGCCATCCAGTATTTTTATTTCTTCCAATGGTTCATTGCGCGGGTCATTTTGGTTAAGAAAGATCCTGTTTCTCGTGGTGGTTCCCGACATTTCAACAAGCATTCCATCGGCCGTTAATGAGGCGGTGGCCTTTTCGATTATCACCTCGCGCAGGGTGAAATTCTGTGTTATCCAGACTGCCGGCAGGCTTACCGCGGGGTCATTTTCATATGGAGCCGTCCCTATGGATATACCCATTCCGGCGGTATTGAATCCCGGGTTAAGGATGTTGGCGCGGTGTCGGGGGCTGTTCATCAGGTTCTCGTGGAGCTTTTTGACGAAGTCTTCTAAAACCATTCCTTCCTTGTTGCTGGCGAAGTAGCCGACATTTTCTCCGCTGGTGCATTCGCTCACCCCGGCCAGGGCCAGTCGCCGGGGCAGGATGCGGTATTGCTCCACGGGGGACTCATGTCCCATGTAGCCCAGATCGCGCATCTCATCGGAATGTTGGCGTGCTGCCACGGTGAGGTTTTCGTCCCAGGCGAGCGGCGAAAGGTTTATTTCGGAGCGTTCCCGGTTTACCAGGCTCAGGGCCATTTGTTCCAACTGTTCGATTGTGGGGGCGGTGACGGAAATTGCCGTCCCGGACACTAAGAAGGAAACGGCGGATAATGCAGCCAGAAATAGCCGGCGAGTATGATTCTGCACGCCCGGTTTAATTCCGGTTTTTTTGCTGGTATTTATCCAGCTCGAGAAGAACAAAAACGGCGTCTTTCCGCCGTTTAACCAGGACAAGGCACTGCTTGGTCTTGTCCTTCAGTCTTCCATATATCTGTTCAAATGCCGGCAGGGACACTACGGGAGTGTTTTCAATCCGTATTATGACGTCGCCCTCCCTTAGGCGGGCTTCGCCGGCGGGGGTCCCGGTTTCCACAAAGGAGACCAGCACTCCTTCGCGGCTTTCCAGCAGGAAATCCCGGTATATGTCCTGGGTTATCTCCTTAACATTGAAGCCCCAGGCCGTTTCGATTTCGCGCGCCTGCAGTTTGGGTTGTTCACCCACCGTTACCGCAATTACAATATTTTTTCCGCCGCGAAAAAGCAGTGCGGATAGCCTTCCTCCAGCTTCGCCGGACCAGATTATCTGGGAAACCTGGTTGAGTTCCTCCTCATTTTCGGCCTTAATCCTCTTTCCATTCAGTTCGAGCATGATATCGCCCTGTTTGAATCCGGCCTTTTGAGCGGGGGAGTCGTCCATAACTTCGGAGATGAGGACTCCTCCGCCGATAATTTTAAAGTATGACCCCAATTCCCTGGTGAGCGGCTGGAGTGAAACGCCAATCCAACCCCTTGCCAGTTTTCCCTTGGACATAAGCTTTTCAGCGACCGAGCGGGCAGTATTGATTGGAATGGTGAAGCTGATTCCCCGGCCGAGACCCATAGAGTTTATTCCGATTACTTCACCGCGCAGGTTAACCAATGGTCCGCCTGATGAACCCGGATCGATCGAGGCGTCGGTCTGTATGAAATCGGTTGTGAATTCGAATCCGGAATCGGAATCCTGATAGGGGTTAAGGCTGGCCAGCGTCCGTCCTTTTCCGCTGACTATCCCGAAATATACGGTTCGATCGAAGCCATACGGATTTCCCACGGCGATTATCCACTCGCCTACGCTGACCTTGTCAGAATCACCCAGCTTGGGTTCGGGACAGGGCACCCGGGGCTCAATTTTGAGGACGGCCAGGTCGGTCTGTTTGTCAGAGCCAACCAGCCTGGCTTCCATCTTGGCTCCATCAGGCAGGGTTACAGTTACCAGTTTGGCTTCCTCGGTGAGGTGGTTATTGGTAAGTATATATCCGGTCTGGGTGAGTATCACTCCGGAGCCGACCACTTTATATTTTTGGTCGCCTCTTTTCTGGACTGCCTCAATGTGGACCACCCAGGGTTTCACCTGGCTGGACACCTGGACGATTACTTCCTGCAGGTTCTCAAAAACCTTGATTTTTTCGGTAAGCTCCGGGGCTGCCATCAAGGGTATTGGCACAAACGAGACTGCCAGCAATATCCCGAAAAAACGCCGGATTGAAGCAAGTTGGTTATCCATTACATAGATAAAGGTAAGTCCCAAGGGCGGGCAAGTCAACTTCATGCAGACAGGCAGGCTGGGGAGGTTACAATACGCCCTATGGTTAGGCGAATATGCGGGATGTTGGTGTTGAATGCCGTTTTGGCTGCCGGGTGCGGACCGGTGGGGCCGGAAGTTCGCCTGTCCCCGGACGCCCTTTCCTGGAAGCCGGAGGTGGTGGCAATGCTTCCGGCAATTGCCGCAGGCAATGTAATACCTGGTGGCGGCGTCCTTCCTGAGGGTGTAATCCGGCCTAATGCAACTGATGCGTTGGCGGCTGTTTCCGGACCTCTGGCGGCAGCATTCAGGGAAAGGTCGGAAGTTAAAGCCGTTTCACTCCTGTTCACATCAACCGAGGCGGGACAGCGTGCTGAAACCGCCGCCAGGCAGTATCTGGATTCCCGGGCGGTCGATCCGAGCATTGCGGCGAAATTGGGTGTCGACACCGGAGCCGAAGCAATTCTATTGGTAGCGGTGCTCCGATATGGTCCAGAGGTGGAGTCCATTCAGCAGATGAGCCAGAACGCCAAAACAACTTTGGGAACCAGCCAGGTCAACATCTCTTCCACGGCTTCCCGTGCCATTCTTTATTACAATGTCCAGTTCCGCTGCGCCCTGATACGGTGTGCGGATGGGGCGATTCTCTGGGATGCCGGAGAGCGCAAAAGAGAAAAGCGATTAGCAGTCTTAAATGTTACCCAGGAATCAGTGCTTCGCGGGGCAATCGATTCCCTTGTGGACACTTTCCCGTATGCCCGGGTGCGTCCGGAAGCTGGCACAAGCCAATAGGGCGGTACCTGCTTAGGCGGTCAGGTCAGCGTCCCGCCTTGTTTATTACATGCGCCAGCCGTTCCAATTCTTCTTCGGAGTAGTAACGGATTACGATAGAGCCCTTCTTGCCGGCACCCTTTATCTTTACCTTGGTTCCCAGCGCCCGCGAAAGGTCCTCTTCCATGGAGCGGTATGGAGCAGTGGATGTTTTTTTTCTGGCAACCCCGGAATGCGCGGATTGCGATGCGGCATCCTCGGCCTGTCTGACTGACATTCCTCCCTTCACAATTCGCCGATACAGCTGCATCTGGGCGGCTGGAGTGTCCAATGAAAGGATGGCCCGGGCATGGCCTGCCGAGATTTTTCCCTCCCGCACCGCCAGCTGGATTTCCTGCGGGAGTTTAAGCAGGCGGAGGAAATTGGCCACGGTGGCGCGGTCCTTACCAACCTGTTTTGCCAGTTCCTCCTGCGTCAGGTCCTTCAAGAGTATCTGGTATGAGGATGCCTCCTCCATGGGATTAAGATCCTCTCTCTGGATGTTTTCAACGAGTGCCAGCACCAGGGTCTGCCGGTCATTTGCTTCCCGAACGAGTGCGGGAATAGTCTTGAGGCCGGCGGCCTGGGAGGCGCGCCAGCGTCTCTCACCGGCAATTATCTCGAACCCGCTTCCAGTCCGGCGGACGATGACCGGGGTGACTACGCCCTGTTCTTTTATTGAGGCGGCCAATCCGGCGAGTTTTCCCGGATCCATCCGTTTGCGGGGCTGGTTCCGGTTGGGGGATATGGATCCTACCGATAATTCCTGGATGACGGCATGCCCGGCCTTTCCAGTGGACAGCAGGGCCGAAAGACCCCGGCCAAGTGCCTGCTTGGGGCCGGCCATCAGGCGGTTGCCGCGGCTGGCGCGGTCCTGTTTATTTCGTCGTTTTTCATTGTGGCGTTCCTCCTGAGAAATTCCTTTGCGAGCGCTATGTATGCGGCCGCGCCGGGGGATTTGATGTCGTGAAGTATGACGGGTTTACCGTGTGAGGGAGCTTCGGAAAGGCGCACGTTGCGGGGAATTACAGTACGGAACACCTTCTCCCGGAAATGTTTTCGGACCTCTTGGACCACCTGTTGGGCCAGCTTGGCTCGCCCGTCGTACATGGTGAGCAGGGCACCTTCCAGATCGAGCGAGGGATTCAGGTCCCCGCGAACGAGTTCGATGGTTTGGAGGAGCTGTCCCAGCCCTTCGAGCGCGTAATATTCGCACTGGACCGGCACCAGAATGGAATCAGCGGCGGTAAGGGCATTGACCGTGAGAACTCCAAGCGAAGGCGGACAGTCAATGAATATGAAGTCGAATCCTCCCCGGATCGGTTCAAGTGATTTCTTGAGCCGGAATGCCCGGTCTTCGACTTGCAGGAGCTCCATCTCGACTCCATTCAGGTTGTTGCTGGAGGGGGCGACCTTGAGGGCGGGCAGGATGGACTGTTGAATGGCATCCAGAATCGATGCTTCACCCAGCAGAACCTCGTGCATGGTTACAGTGGCTGCATCCCTGCTGATTCCGGTTCCCGAAGTGGCGTTACCCTGCGGATCCAGGTCGATGAGCAGGCAGGTCTTTTCCATCGCCGCCACGCAGGCGGCGAGATTAACGGCGGTGGTGGTCTTGCCCACTCCGCCCTTCTGGTTTGCTATCGCAATGATTTTGCTCATTTATTTCATGAACGGTTTCGGATTAACCGGAACCCCGTAAAGGCGTATTTCATAGTGAAGATGCGGGCCGGTGGCGTTTCCAGTTGCTCCGACATAGGCGATTATGTCCCCTTTCCTGACCCTTTGTCCCGGGGATGCCTTGAGCCGGGAGCAGTGTCCATAAAATGTCGCATAACCGTATCCATGGGAAATCTCGACCAGCTTTCCATAGCCTCCGGCAGTCCATCCGGCATGCACTGCTATTCCGTCAGCCGCGGCGATAATTGGTGTTCCAGTTTTATTGGCGATGTCTAGCCCGGTATGCAGCGTGCCAACTTCCCCGGTGTATGGGGAAATCCGTTCGCCGAATTCAGATGTTATCCATCCTTTAACGGGCCAGCCGGCGGGTGTTGCGGATACGAGCGACGCCAGCCCTTGATAATCGCTGAACAGTTTTTCGCCCACTTCGGTTAGCCGGGATACCCGGGTTGGTATATCTTCCGGCAGAAAGGATACCTGGGGCCCGCCTTCGCCCGCGCCCATTGCGGCGATATTGCGGGTTCGTCCCAGCGCCCGCCTAAGCTCCCTTTCGAGCGGTCCCAGCCTTTGGGTTAGCGCCTCAGCTTTGGCTACTTCCTGGGCATAGCGTTCGTTTTCTTCGGCGAGGTGGCTGTTCATCAGGCGCATGGCTTCATAGTTGACGCGCCGGGCCACCAGGAATGCTGCAAGGCCAATCGAGAAAGCCCAGGCGCCCACGAGGGTTATAAGTACAGCAGCGGGCAGGCGAAGACGCAGAGTCTGTCTGCTCTCATGGGGGAGCACCAGGAGAGTGATTGGACGCCAAAGCGCGGCGCGAAGGTTCTTTTGCATATTCGCTATGGCCATATTTTACCAATGAAAAATGAAAGATGTATGCTAAATGAATGAAGTCTGCCGTTTTTGCCGGCCTGGTATTCCTTCGCGGGGCATGCATTGCTGGAGCGTCTGTCCCTGTTCCGGGTGAGTGGAGTCTGGTGGCATTGGGGGATTGTTTGCCCGGAGTCGCTTATGAGGAAGGATTGAAAAAGGGGATGAACCCTTTCCGTAACCTGTCGGCTTTTTTGCTTGCAGCAGACGCCTCTGCAGCGAATTTGGAGGGGCCACTGACAAACCGGGGAACCAGGTTAGGTGGCAAGAAATTCACCTTTCGGTCGTCTCCGGCCCGGGCAGATATGCTGCGCCAAGCCGGAATATCCGTTGTAGGACTGGCCAACAACCATATTCTGGATTATGGACCGGTCGGATTGTCGGACACCATTTTGGCGCTGGATTCTGCCGGCATTCAATGGTGTGGTGCCGGAGAAAATCTGGCGCAGGCACGAAAACCGGCGATTAAAGTGATCCGGGGAACCCGGGTGGCATTCCTTTCGTATAACAGGACCTTCCCATCCAAGTTTTGGGCTGGAGACCGCAAGCCCGGGACAGCCTTTGCTGATGTCCGGTTTGTAAAGGAGGATGTGGCCGCGGCCCGCACGGTGGCTGACCGGGTTATCGTCATGGTGCATTGGGGAAGGGAGAAATCGTATGACCTGCGGGAATACCAGGTTGAAGTTGCCCGGGCGGCTGCGGAAGCCGGGGCCGACCTGGTAATTGGCACTCATCCACACATTCCACAGGGTGTCCAGATAATCGGAAAAACTGTTGTTGCCTTCAGTATTGGAGACGGTGTTTTTGGCGGTTCGCAACGCCGGAATGTGGCAAGTGTAATTCTTCGTGCCTCGTTTGGGCCGGAGGGTTTGCGGAATGTTGAATTTCTCCCGCTGGAAACCAGCAATGAAAAGACCGCCTATGCCCCGAAATTTCAGGAAGGCGAACAGGCGAGAAAAACTCTGAATCTGGTCAGGAATTTATCGGAAAATCTTGGGACTAACATGGTGAGCGCAGTTTCCCCGGAAGGGTTGCCCAGCCTGCGGCTGGATATAAAGCCGCCAATTCCGGTTAAATAGTGCGGTTCGTTTCGCCCGCCCGGGCATAACGGACAAAAAACGCCGTTGCCAGGGCGGTACCCAGAATCCAGACAGCTGCCAGCAGTACAGTCGGTTCGTCCAGTATTTTTCCGGCGATACTTGGAAGGATGGCGAAAGGATTAATTCCCAGCTTTCCTGACATCATGTCTTCCACCCGTTCGCGCGCACTGACGAAAGCCAGTGCAGGAATGGAGGACAGAATCCAGAGATAAATGGCACCCGCGGCATAGAAAATGGAGATAAGGCGATTACCCGGGACCGAGAGGGACATTTTTTCCACGGAACCGGCAATGGCAATTGCGGCCAATGGCAGGATTACCACCAGCATGCGGCCCGGCGCTCCCGAACCGCCTGCCCATTGGTTGAACATCAGCAGGACTGCCAGGTATGGGGCAGCCACGGCGGCGATAAAAACGGATGATGTCTTGGTCCCGCGCAGGAGAAATATGCCTGCGAATGAAAGCAGGAGTGCGGGAAACCAGACGGCTCCCTGGTGCCGGTCGAAAAGCGTTCCGAATATGGCAGCAGGAATAGTGGCCAGTCCGAATACCCCCTGATAAGCCGAGCCATAAAAAGAAAGGAATGCTGAGGGGGGCCATACCGGAACAGCGGTGAACTTTGCCGCAATAAGGGCAATCGTTATGCCGGAAAGTGCCAGGGTAATTCCGGCTGCCAGCGATTTCCTCCAGCCCAGGGTAAGCAGTGCGCCCAGCACAAGACCGGCCGAGATCAGGCCGGACTTATGGTGAATCCAGGGAAGCGCGGCAACAGCCACAAGCAAAAGCCCGGTTCGGCCGGTGACGCATGCATAAATACCGGCAGTTGCCAGTGCGGCAGTCGGCAAATCAGGGCTGAGGAAAACCGTGAATACGGGAAGTGGAGACGCAATTGCGAGAAGCCCGGCGGTCGTTCTGGCCGCACCGGGAGAAAATCCTGATTCGCGGAGCAGTGCATGCAAGCCTCCCAAAAGAATTGCACAGGCTGTTGCCAGCAGTGCACATAACCCGAGCCGCCCCAACAAGGCATATCCGGGCAGATACAGGAATGGAAGCAGTAAGCCGTGATAGGTGTATGACTCCCCATGCCTGCCGGGAACCCGGTGATGCTCTTCAAAATCATTCCGGAAAGACCTTGGATGGATGTTTCGGTCGGCATGCCGGGTGAAATCATCGTCCAGATTAAGGTTTCCACTGGAAAGCAGGCTCTCCACCGACAGAAGAATATAGGGCTCATCCCCGGTTGGAGGGAATACGAGTGTTCTCCATGCCCCGACTGCGAATAATGCCAATCCGAATGCCAGCCAGGGAGCCCGCGACCTTCTCCATTGAACTGTGGCTGCCCCGATAACCATTCCCATCAGGGCGAGGCCGAAAAAACCGATGCAAAGGTAGCCGCCGGTGGTTACCCTGACCCATGATTCCCCGATTCGTAATGCGCCAAGCTGGGAGAAGCTGATTCCGGCAAATTCCGGAGAAAGGAGGCGGAGGGAAATCCAGGGTAATGCCCAGCCAATAAGGCCGGGCGACAATCCAATTGCGGCGGGAAGGAAAGTCCCGCCCAATCCCTTGCCTGATGCTTTGCTGGCCGACCAAGTCAGTCCGAGCCAGGCAGTTATGCCGATGGATGCTCCAGCCAGGATTGTGGACAAATGGTAGTGGAAAGCAACTGCCGTCCAACCGGCAGCATGAAGCTGGGTGAGTATGCTGAATCCCTGCGCAAGACCCGCTCCGGAAAATGTGGCAAGCAAGCCACCTGGAATCAGCTGTCTGGGAATTCGCTTCATGCTGACACTATGATATCAGCGCATCCGCATGGACCGGGGAAAAATTCCTCGGTGTAGAAATTCTCCCCTTTTTATGTCCTGATGTCCCCTGATTTAGGCCATATTTTCGGTGATGCTCTCGGCACGAATCTTGCTAGTAAATATCCATGGGAGGATACCTTGAAAAATGAAAAACTGGTGGGGAAGTTGAGCGGAGTGGGGGCGGCTGGATTTCAGCCGGTAACCGGAGAGGTGGGTCTTTTGTCGGATATGTGCCGGCCCAAACTCGTGGCCCAACTCCGCCGAATCTTCGGCTTATTTGTCCTGCTTCAACTCCTATTTATCGCCTCAGTCCATTGGCTGGCGGGTTCGGTTGAGACCAATCTTTGGCGGGCCGGAATCCGGGATGCCATGGTTATGGTGGAGGTCCGGGAGGCTCTTGACCGGCTTAACTTTCTGCTCGTTCTGGTAGGTACGGTGATGCTGCCTGTGGCGGCATCTGTGGCTATATTTGCTTCGCGTTTTGTGGACAGATATTTTTCCGAGATGGAAACATTTAACCGGAGGAAATCACGGTTTGTAAGCATGGTAGCCCATGAGTTGCGCACCCCCCTCAATTCAATAAAAGGGTTTGCCGACCTGATGGCAGGGATGAACACTTTCCGCCCAGGAAGCCAGCAGGAGGAGTATTTGGCGGAGATTCGTGGCGGGGCCGGCAGGTTAAAAGCGATTGTAAACGACCTTCTTGACCTGTCCAGGATAGAGGCGGGAAGGGTTGAATTGGTCCGGGGGGAGTTTACTATCGGCTCGGCGCTTGAAGAAGCGGTGCGTGCCGTACTCCCGCAGGCGGGACTCAAGAAAATTGAGGTAAAGGTGTCAGGCGACATCTCCAGCCTGGTCCATGGAGACTCTTTGCGGACCCGGCAGGTTGCCACCAATCTTCTTTCCAATGCGGTCAAGTTTAGTCCACACAGTTCTGTGGTAAGCGTTGCAGTGGAAAATATTGCGGGAGGATTTTTACGGGTGATGGTAGCAGACATGGGCGGGGGAATACCGCCGGAAGAGTTGTCCCAACTATTTGAGGAGTTTCGCCAGACCCGGGCAGGAAAGGAGGCGGTGGAGGGAACCGGGCTGGGTCTGGCCATAAGCAAGAAGTTGGTGGTCCTGCAGGGCGGAGAGATTAAGGCGGAAAATGGCGATAACGGCGGGGCAGTGTTCAGTTTTACGGTTCCCCGGGCGGAATCTGTTAAGGGAGCGCATTCCGGGGAATCTGTTGCATCCGCCCCGGTTCATGCAGCCGGAGGAATCGCCTGATGGAATTCGTCGGCCAGATGAGAATACTTACAGTGGATGATGATGAGGGTTCGCGGAAATTGATTAAGGCGATGCTGACTCCACTCGGCTGCCAGGTATTTACCGCTTCCAGCGGCGCTGAAGCCGTTGATATGGTGGGTTCAGGCAAATGGGACGCCATTCTCATGGATATAGCCATGCCGGAAATGGATGGAATAACAGCGCTCGGAATAATCAGGGAGAAATACCCGATGGAAGACCTGCCGGTTGTGATGGTAACGGGTAGTGATGATATGGAGGCGCGTTACCGGGCCCTGGAACTTCGGGCGAATGATTTCATTGTTAAGCCGGTTGAACAGGGTGAATTAATGGCGCGCCTGGGAAATATCCTGACTATGCACTGGGCTAAGAGGGAGCTGGAGGAACGATTGAAGGAGGCCGAGGAAGCCCAGGACGAGATGATGAAGATGATGGGTTCCGTGGTTCACGACATCAAGGGGGCACTTACTTGTGCCAAGGGGTTTCTGGAGCTGGCGATAACTGAGGATGAGGCTTCGGGAATATCGCTTCCCGGCGGATTTGTACATAAGGCCTTGACGGCTGTAGACCGGGCCGGAGGAATTGCCGAGGAGGCGAATAATGTATCGGCAATGAGCCGGGGCAAATTGAAGCCAAAAATCATGGATGTTGATTTAAAGGCAGTACTTGGAAAGAGGCTTGGTGATTTTCGGGGCGTGGCCAGCAATAACAATATGAATATGAAGCTGGAATGCTCTGTGGACAGCCCGGTGGCACGGGTAGACCGGGCATTGCTGGAAAAGCTGTTTGGCAACCTGGTGTCGGGTGCTGTTCGCCGGGCAGGGGCAAAAGGGTCCGTAACTGGGTCCATAACGCCATCGGGCGATGAGTATTTAATGGTAGAGGTTAAGGACAATGGGGCCGGTTCAACCCACCCATTTCGGCAAAGGCTTTTTGACCGCGAGTGTCAGGAAGAGTTCCGGGAGAGCGGCCTTGATAGCCAGACCGGTATTGGGATGTCGTTCTCCCGGATGGCGGTGGAGGCCATGGGGGGGAAAATGTGGGTAACCAGCGAACCGGGTGCTGGAACAAGCTTTTCCTTCATGCTGCCGGCGGGGCAAACGGCACTGGCAGGCGCTTCTGGTCGCAAGGACTGAACAAGCCTTCAGGTTATCCGCCCCCTTTCCACCCCTGATAAAATGACTTCAATATGAACAGGGGGAACGAGTAACCAATGTCTCCGGAAGCCTCCCATTTTGCATCGGCCGTTGAGGCATTAAAGTTTGCTCCCACCGCATTCCCGAAGGGCAAGACAGTCCAAAAAAATCTTGACACCCATTATGTTGACCTGGAGGGATTATTCCGTTCGCTGGCCCATGAAGGATTTGGTGGAACCATCCTGATGGTTTTTGAGGAGGGTTCCGAGGCATTGATAGTTTTTCGTGAGGGAACGATTATTACTGCCTACCATTTTGCCAAGGAAAGGTTAACCGGTCTCGACGCATTATCAATGGCCCTTTCTCTGGCCAAGGAACACAAGGCCTATGTCGATGTATTCAAGCTTGAGCATGAGGTGTTGGTAGCCCTTCTGCCGCTTTTGCATGGAGTACAGGTGCATGTGGAGCATGAGGGAATTGGTATCGAGGAAATTGTTGCAGACTTTAAGAAAGCGGAGTTCACCGGAGCCCTGGTCGCAGGAGAGAATGTTCCGGAGATGGTAGGCCTGATTTATGGCGGGGTTCCCATGGGTTGGTTTGATGCGCAAGGAACGGACCATGAATCGGGAGCCCGCCCTCCCTCCATAAAAGCAACCCGCTTTCGTACCTTCGCCCTCGATAAGGCGGATACCTTTGCCGCAATAAATCTGGAACTGGAAAAGACCAAGGTGGCAGCAAGGATACGCGAGGTGATGGCGGACGAAATGCGCGAACTGGGCAGTGTCTTATACGAACGCAGTTTTTCTGCGCGTAAGTTTGAGGATGAGCGGCATGTCAGCAAGGCGGGATACCGGGATCTGGTCGGAGATATCGAGCGGGCCATCGCTACCCTGCGGGGGCCGGTGGTTTCCCGCTGCATATCAGGCGAACTGAACGGGGTGGTTGACACCCTGATAGACGTGGGATTCTAGGGGTGGGGCCTGTGGGCGCAACAACTATTTCCAATACGGACTATTTTATTTATGTTGTTGCCATGAATTACCTCACCATATTTAGTGGGGTGCTGTTCTTGCTGGCCTTCATTTTATTGGGCCTGGTCGCCCAGCGAATTCAGCGTGTTTTCGGCATCCGGACCTCCTGGCCTCTTTTCTTTATCGGGCCAGTTGGGGCATTGGTATATTCGGTCTACACGATTGTTCATGGAAGCGGGCCAACTGCTTCAGGGGAGGCTCTTGCCCTGGAACGGTGGCTGGCTTATGGTTTTTTCCTTGTAGGAAGCATGGCTTGCTGGTGGGGGGTGCGCAGCTTTTTTGGCGCCCTGCGTTTCCTTGAGGCCGAAGGCTTACGGGCCCGGGAGAAGCATTCCGGGGTATCCAACCGTGTTTGAAACCTTAAAGGAGATACCGCGCGAGCCATTGGTTTATGAGGCTGGAGGGATTATCTTTGCCTCCGCTCTCCTGGGTTTTTCCCATACCCTGCGCTATCTTCTCCGGACAATCGGACGGGGGGGGCTATGGATTCTTCCCCTGTTGGGGGCTTTTTTGGTTCTAACGGCGGTAGTCCTCCATGGCTATGCCTATTACATTCTTATGCCGACCGCAGCGGTCGGGGAGGTGCCGGGAATGCTCATGGAGGTCTATCGATACCGGTTTATTGCCCTCTTGGCCATGTTGTTGGCCAGCCTTTTGACTCTTTCGGGAGCCCTGGGTTTTTGGCTGCTGCTAAATGGCTCGCGAACGAAGGCGTAACGACAGGGTTTAAGTTTCGTCGGATGTTTCAGGTTAGACCCTCCCCGGAATTCCCCCCTATTTGCTCCTGATAGAATATGATTTAGATTCGATGGCAATACACAACGAACCGGCCCGGGAACTCACTTACAAGATTGCCTATCATGGCCCGGGCATGAGTGGTAAGACCACGAATTTGCGCTTCATATATAACACCCTTCCGGGACGACAGGCCGGCAAGATGCTGGTTTTGGATACGGCAGTGGAGCGTACCCTGTATTTTGATTTTCTGCCCCTGGTTTTTTCCATTCCTGACGGATACAAGGTCAGGTTCCACCTATATACGGTTCCCGGACAGTCCTATTACGACGCCAGCCGGAAACTTATCCTGCGGGGCGTGGATGGGGTGGTTTTTGTCGCAGATTCCCGGAGCCAGCGGTTTCAGGACAATGTCGAGAGTATGGAGCATTTGAAGAAGGACCTGTCCGAGATGCTGCTCGACTATGGGACTATTCCCCTGGTTATGCAATACAACAAGCGCGACATGCGGGATGTAACTCCGGTGGCAGAGTTGGATGCCGCCCTGAATGACCGAAAGGTGCCATTTTTTGAATCGGTGGCGGTTGATGGTGTCGGTGTATTCGAGACCTTGTCGGCTATAGCCGATGCGGCCTGCGGAAAGCGCTGATGCCGACAAACTTCCTGGAACTGAAGACTGCCGATGTGGAATTGCTTGATTCAGAGCTTCGGACACTTTGCGCCCGGGCAGGCGCAGAAGCGGTGGTTCTTCTTGACCTCTCCGGGGCGGTGTTGTCATTTCATCGGATTCCGGAATCAATCGATGTATTAATGTATGCCGCCCTCCTTGCCAGCAATTTTGCCGCCACTGAGGAGCTGTCCAAGAAGCTGGGGGTGACGGATTTCCGGGTTATTTATCACGAGGGCAAGAAGCAGAACCTGTATTTTGACAAGGTATCGGATGAGACAGTCCTGGTGGTGCTTTTCAAGGACAGCAACGCCCTGGGTCGGGTCCGCCTGTTTTGTGAAAAGTCCATACCAGAACTTGCCAGGGCGGTTGAGGGAATCACCAAGAGTCCGGAGGCGGCTGGCGCAATGACTCAGGGCCGGGATGCCGCTGATTCGATACGCCAGATAGTTGAATCATTGAAAACGCCCAAGAGCGGGGGCTGACAGTTATGGATGCAACAATTGATATCCGGACGGTGGACGGCAATGTAAATATCCTGCTGGAGGATGCCCAGGTAGGGTCGATTCGCGAGGTATTGGTGGAACTGTGCCTGTCGACCATGGCGGAATTTTCGATGTTGATAGATGCGGCAGGCCGGGTGGTCGCATCAGGCGGAGAGACGGCGGCGTTTGATACTGAGGCGATAGCGGCACTTGCCGCCGGAGACCTGGCCACCACACGGCAGCTGGCCAGGATGTTGGGGGAACCGGAATTCGCGCTCCTCTTTCAGCACGAGAAGCAGAAAAACCTTTTTATGACTGCAGTCGATAATGATGCCATTCTTATCGTGGTATTTGATGTGGAGACTACTTTCGGCGCTTTGCGCCTGCGAATCCGCCGGTCGATATCCCAGCTCCAGCAGATTCTCCATCAGGCCAGGAAAAATACGGTTGTGGCATTTGCCTCAACATCTGATGCGACCAGGAGAAGCCTGGAGGAGAAGGAGGAGGAGCACGAAGGCGCGCCATCCACGGCAGCGGTAGTACAACCGGCGGAACCTGGTGCGGCCCAGCCGGCAGCAACCGGGGGAACGGGACTGCCTGAACAATTGGCCAATGATGTACGCAAGGCGGTTGCCTGGTTTGACGGCTTCAAAGGCTGGGAAGTTATGTTCAAGGACGAAGTTGCCTTTATGCGGAACAGCCTTACCCGTAACCGGCCGGAAGAAATTGAGAATGTCCGGATGACCTTGGTGCGTACCCGGGCCCGCCTTACCGAGCAGAAGCGCCTACTGGAAGCCAAGTTTCGAATGGTCCAAAGCCTGTATCAGCAGTTCCTTTCCGTTCTTCATGGCGTGATGCTGAAGGCATGGACTGCTGAAGTGGTGGACCGGGCTATGAAGGCCGCTTTTACCGGTGTCGGCGCGGAATTTAATATGATTAGTTCAGGCGCCCAGAAAAAAGCTGATGGAGCCTGGACTCTGGAGTTCGCTTCAATTGGCAAGCAGATGGTCCTGATGTGTCATGCCCGTGGCATGAATTATCAGGATGGCGTGGGCGAGCTTCTCCGCCAGATGAACGCGAGCCTGATGGCGCTCTCGGCTTTTCTTGCCGAGAATGCCCGCCTGCGCGATGAATTGATCCAGGGCTGGGCCAGGGTGTTCCACCATTATGCCGAGGGGTTGAAGACGCTGGACCTTGAGAGTGAAGCGCTGGAACTGTTCCGTCCGCTGGTGCGGCCGGGACAGATGCCCAAGGCCTGAGGAATATGTCCGGGTCGAAATCCCGGTTTGCCGTTGGCTTCGGTGTTGCACTTGCTGTCATCGCTTCCTGGGGCGCCACGAGATTCACGGCGGATTTCCTCGATTCCCGGAAGATATCCATCGATTCCGCAACCATAAAATACAAACCAATCTCCGGGGACTGGTCGGTGCGGGCATATAACGGTTCCGGCCGTCAGGTTGAAGCCATAATAGTAAGGATTACTGTCCCCATCACCGAAGTGAAAAGAGTTTTCCGCTTTGCGCCCATCTTCTTGCTGGGAAATACCCCCTGCCCCCCTTATTCTTTGGGGGAGTTCCGGGCGGACCTGGGAGATTTTCTACCCGATCCGAAAATACACGGGGTCTGGAAGATCGTGGGAGTAGAGTTCGGAAAGTAAATGTTATCGGGAGGCTGCAGCACTCCCTTGATTACCAGCGTATTGGTTCTTCCGTTGATTTGACTCCCGCCTCGTCCCGGGCTTTTTTCAGGATTTCATTCGCCTCTTTTAATGCGGATTTTCCCTTATCGAAATTACCCGCCTCAATGAAAGCAGCCGCTTCGGTCAACTTCTTTCTGCCCTTTTCCACCAGTGCCGCCCCTTGTCTGGCTGCCGGGGCTCCTTCCGGCTGGATAGTATCGAATCCGGATGCGATGACCTCGGTTAGTCCCTTCATCTTGTCCTTGCGCAGGTCATTAGCTTGCTCGATTAGGACTGCTGATTTATCGACGACGCCACGCGCCAGATCTTCGGCGGTCTCAAAGTTTCCCGCCTTTACCTCTTCCAAAGCTTTTTTCAGGTCATCATTCAATGCGGTTACTTCTTCAGGGGGCAACAGGTCTCCGCCTGCGGTTATCACTTTCCTGATTTCCGGGCGGGCGGCATCAATTGACCTGGCAGCAGCGCTGGCTCGAAGGGCTTCAGTGGCTGCCCACGGTGAAACCTGATAGATGGCACTGAAATTTACCGTTGATGCACCCTCCTTAAATGAGAGGTCATATCGGCCTGGAGGAAGATCGGAACCCACAATGATAGTGGTGGCGGGAAGTACTCCGTCCGTTCCAATCCGAAGGGGTTCGTGAATGGTTGAGGCCCGGCCAATTTTAATGGAGTCGGCGGGGACAAATAATCCGGATGGAAATCCGGTTCCGGCCACCGTAAAAACCATTCCGGAGGAACCTCCTACCGGTATTGATTTGGTAATTTTCCATGTCTTTCCCGCGCGTCCATCTCCGAAAGGGGGGTCGATGGTCATGGTTCGGCGAACCGTATATATGGAAGGGAAACTGTAATCTTTGGCCCCGGACAGCTTAACACCATGTTTTCCCGACGGAAGGGATTTTGAAATCAGGACGAATGTCTCAATTAATGCCCCGGCATTATTTGTTTGTACCGTGGTCGGGGATGTCTGAACGCCGCCTATTGAAAGGTTCAACGTGGCATTTGGTGGAAATCCGGTCCCGGTTAGCTTGACGGCTTCATTGGACATCCCGAATCCGGCATTGGGCGCCAGGTTAAGGGTAGCCGACCCTCCGGTAACGGGGGGGAAAAGCATTAACGCTGATAGCCCTGCCAGTAACGCATTACTGCGCCGGGGATACTGCGGGGATTTCATAATGGAAATCATTGTATTGTATTGACTATATCGCAATGCTTATTATCGGCAATCCCCGAAATCAGCAGGAACTGTCCGGGCGCTGGCGGCGTGCAGGAAAGCGTATTGGGCTCGTTCCAACAATGGGTTCCCTGCATGAAGGGCACATGTCGCTTGTCCGCGCCTCACTTAGGTCCTGCGACCGGACTGTAGTGAGCATATTCGTTAATCCGATCCAATTTGGCCCCGGGGAGGATTTGGCGAAGTATCCCCGCCCATTTATCCGTGACTGCGCACTGCTGCGGAAGGCGGGAGTTGATGCGGTATTCCATCCGTCGCCTTCTGCCATGTATCCTCCGGGTTTTTCCACCAGTGTGGAGGTAAGTGGAACAGTTTTATCCGGGTTGTGTTCACCTTTTCGTCCGGGGCATTTTCGCGGGGTCGCCACCGTGGTTGCAAAACTGTTCAATTCGGTCAGGCCGGATGCCGCATATTTTGGCGCCAAGGATTTTCAACAGGCGGAAGTGGTCAGGCGCATGGCCGCCGACCTTGATATGGGAATCGATGTCCGCGTTCTACCGATAGTCCGGGAAAAAGATGGATTGGCCATGTCCTCCCGTAATGCCTACCTGTCGAAGACGGGCCGCTATGCCGCAACCGTTTTATACCGTGCCTTGCGTGCGGGCCGCGATAAAATCGTGTCCCAAGAAGGGGATATTCGGGCTGTTAAGAGGGCGATTCGGGGTGTCCTCGGCAGGGAACCGCTGGCGCGGGTAGAATACCTTGAAATTTCTGATGCTGGAACGCTGGAGCCGCTGTCTTCCCTGGGGGGGCGGGTCTCGCCCACCTTTGGTGGGCGGGTGCTTATGGCGTTGGCAGTCCGGGTGGAAGGAACGCGCCTGATAGACAACATGTGCGTTCGCGTACCACTTGGACGATACCGGCGGCAGATTCGGAGGAAATGATGAACAGGTTTATGTTGAAAGGAAAGATACACGGCGGGCATATAACCCGTACGCGTCTCGATTATGACGGTTCAATTACAGTTGATTCGGTTGTTCTCAAAGCCGCCGGGATAGCGCCTTTCGAGATGGTGCATGTCCTCAACCTTAATAATGGGGAGAGGGCGGAGACATATGCCATCGCGGGAAAGCCTGGAAGCGGTGCAATGGAACTGAATGGTCCCGCTGCCCGGCTTGGCGAGATCGGCGATGAAATCGTAGTGCTGGCTTATGCCATATATGGGGAAGGCGAGACCGCATCCCCGCGGGTTGCCCGGCTTACAGCGAAGAACCGCGTTAAGGTGGTAAAGGTGCACTCATCATGAAGAACCGTACAGTTGCCATTGTTGGTTGCGGTGCAATAGGACGGGCCATTGCCAAGGCATTTTCTGACGGACGGTTACCCGGCCGGGTTACTGCTGTGTGCGATCTTCGTCCAGAGGCGGCTGAACGGCTTGCCGCCTCTATCAGGCCGGTACCCCATATAACCACGGTTGAAGGTGCGGTCCGGGCCGCCTCAGTGGTTGTAGAGTGTGCGAGCGTTAATGCGGTCGATCCGGTTGTGCGTGCTGCTGCCCGGCATCGCCGCGATGTCGTGGTCATGAGCGAAATCGGGTTGATGGGCCATCCTGAACTGTTTGATGTGGTTCGGCGGGCCGGAATATCGATGGCAGTTCCATCCGGTGCGCTGGCAGGCCTCGATGCCCTGCGGGCGGCGTCTGGGGCGAAACTGAAGTCGGTTAAGCTGACTACGCGCAAGCCTCCCGCCGGACTGGAAAGCGCCCCATATGTCGTCCGGCGCGGGATTAACCTGCGCGGACTCAAGAAGCCGCTAATCCTCTACAACGGTAATGTGATTGGTGCGGCCAAGGGTTTTCCGGCAAATATCAATGTTGCTGCGGGATGCGCGCTGGCCGGTATTGGCCCCAAAGCAACCCGCGTTTGCATCATTGCGGACCCGACAACGACGGTTAACAGCCATACCCTTGAATATGAGGGCGAGTTCGGGCGGGCGGTTTGCCGGATTGAAAACCGGCCATTTCCGGAGAATCCCAAGACAAGTTATCTGGCTGCTCTTTCAGCAATATCGGCATTGCGCCGGATGTTGGAGGGAATTGGAATAGGCGGCTAGGGAATTATCCCGCCCCTCTCGTGGGAGGGGCGGGAATCCGCCCCGGAATTATTTAATGCACCTCATAATCGATGGATACAATGTCATGCATGCCCTTCCTGTGGAGAAGGAATGGCCCGGAAAAGTTTCTATGGAACGCCGGGCATTCTTTATTGAAAAGGTGCGGAACTATCTGGCCAACAGAAATCACCGGGCAACACTGGTTTTTGACGGCGCCAAGGGCGGTGATGACATGGGAGGGCATGAAACGCATGGCCGCTTGGAGGTCCGGTATTCCAGGCGTGGGGTGGAAGCTGATGATGTAATCAAGGAAATGGTGGAGGAATCGGGTAATCCGCGGGAAATATTGGTGGTTTCTTCTGACAAGGGGATTTCCGGGTTTGTCCGGGGTATGGGTGCCTCGGTGGCCGGGGCTCACGAGCTGATAATGCGCCTGATGCCAAACAAGTCCACCCACGGCAGGGAAAGTGCGGCCTCCTCTTTTGAGCGGAACGTAAAGGGATACGACCCCGATGATAGTCCCCAAAAGTCCCGCCCCCGCTCCAACAGCGCCCTCCAGCTCTGGTAATTTCAGGCTTGGGGCATCCGCTGGGCCGTGTGATACCATAACTTCCAAGATTAAACATTTTTCGGATAAGGGGGTGCCTCGGACATGATGGGATATATGCGCGGCCATGTCGCCAAGGTAATATTCGGCTTTCTTCTGCTCGCTTTCCTTTCGTGGATTATCCTCGAGCTCGGAATGCAGGGAAAAATGGGCTCCTCAACCGGGACAATGGCGGTGGTCGGTGGAGATACTATAACCTCCCAGGAATTTTATGCTGTGTATAACCAGGAAGTTGAGGCTAACTGGAGTTCGCTTAAGGGAAGCATGGGAGACGAAGAGGAAAAAGGGCTGCGGCGCGAGGTGCTGGACAGGATTATTGACCAGACTCTGGCGTGGCACGAGGCGAAACGCCTTAAATATGCCGTTGGTCGCCGGGAAATCCAGGCAAGCATCAGGGGATATCAGGCATTTCAGAACGCCCAGGGACAGTTTGATCCGCAGAGATTTGCCATGGTACTAAGCAACATGGGGCTGACCCAGGAAAGTTTCGAGAAGGACCAGGAGAGGTCGATTTCCGCTAACCGTATCCAGGGGATTATCAGGGAGGCCGTGCGCACCACTGATGATGAGCTCTGGCTGGAGTATCTGCGGTGGCACAGGAAATTGAAGGCGCAGATATTACCGTTCCCGTTTTCTGAGGCGAAGTCACGCATCAAGGTTACGGCTGATGAAGTAAAGGCGTATTGGAACGAGAACAGGCGTAATTATGAAAAACCAGAGAGGGTAAAAATACGGCATATCGTTGCTGCCGTAAATCCGCAGGGTGGTCCGGAGGCATTGGCGCAGGCCCGGGCCAAAATAGACAGCATTGTCGCCGAAATTAAGAAGGGAACTGATTTTGCCGATATGGCCAAGCGCCGTTCTGATGACTCTAATACCCAGCCACGGGGTGGCGATCTTGGGTGGCAGGCCAAGGGTCAGCTCATTCCCGAGTATGATGCAGTCGCTTTTAAGATGAAAAAGGGGCAGATAAGCGAGGTGTTCCAGACCAGGTTTGGTTTTCATCTATTAAAGTGCGATGACCATCAGAAGGAACAAAAGCCGTCTTTCGAGGACAAACAGGGGGAAATCCGGAGCCTTATTTTGAATGCGCGCGCCCGGGAGCAGATGCTGGAAGCCGCCCAAAAGACGCTCTGGAATCTCAGGAAGGAAAAAGACCTGGTGAAAGTGGCGAAGATGTCCGAGCGGTCCGCCCCCCAATCGGTTTTACTTGAAAGGGGGAAGACCCTCCAGGCCGGTCCGTTATCTTCCCGTGCTGTTGTTGAGGCCGTTATTGCGGCTCTGGCCCCTCTTGAGCCCGGAGAGGCTACGGGACTTGTTGAAACCAAGGATGGTTTCTATATTGCATCACTGAAGGACGAAACCTATGCAAAATCCGCCAACGCGGAAAAAGGTTATATGACCGAGCGGTTGGAAATTGAGGCAGCTGTTCTGGCGCGCAAGCAGAAAGCGGTTTTGAATTCCTGGCTGGTTGGCTTAAGGGCCAAGGACAAGGTCAAGGTTTACTTGGCTTCCAACTAGCGGATAGTGTCTTTCCCCCTGCCGAAATCAGGCAGGGGGAAAGAGCCCCCCCCGGAACAATTTCCTGACCGATATATCGGGTCCCCGTTTTTTCTTAAAACCTCAGTTTATTGGCCAGAAGATTCCGGATTTTTCTCTGGGGCACACTAATTCCGAACCGTCCCGCCAGCGAGGAAAACAGGCCTAGGGGGAACCCCACCACATTGTAGTATTCCCCCTTTATCCGGGAGACCAGACCTCCTCCCAGCCCCTGAATTCCGTATGCTCCGGCTTTGTCCATGGGTTCGCCCGTAGCGACATATCCCGTTATCTCGTCCCGGGAAAGGCGGCGGATAGTTACCCAGCTTGTCTGGGAACCGATGGCCGCATTCCCGGTGCGGGAATCCATTAGCACCATTCCTGTGCAAACCTGATGCGTCCTGCCGGATAGTCTGGCGAGCATCGAACAGGCCTCTTGGCGCGTGCGCGGTTTTCCGAACATTTTTCCGTTGAGTGCGACCAGGGTGTCGGCTGTGATTACTATCCCTGAGGCGGATAATTTTCTCGCCTGTTCAGCTTTGGTCCAGGCAATAAGGCGGGCTGACTCCTCGGGTGGGAGGGCGGGGAAGCGTTCACGGAAATTTACCTTCATGATACGGAACGGCATGCCAAGCGCGGTTAGTAGGGCTATTCTTCTCGCAGATTTCGAGGCGAGAACAAGCGTATTCCGGGGGCGCCGTATTTTCATATTGATCCGGTGGAGCGGTCCAGCCAGGAATACCGTTCACGCCAATTTTGCTGGTGCAGGTGCGGGTATGGTGGCAGACTGCCTTCGAGTATGGCGAGGGCCTCTTTGACTGAGGGGGCCTCCCTTTCATCACATCTGGTGAGAAGATTCTTCAATGGGGCCACAGCCCGCTGGTCGCCCAGGTCGGCTAATGCAGTTGCAAGTGTGCTCCAAAGGACCGGGTCCCGACCCAGTGCGGAAATCAGGAATTGCAGTGAGGCGTCACCGGGTATCAGGCCCAGCGAGGTGTAGGCATATTGGCGGGCCTCCCAGCCGGAGGCTTTCCGGGCGA
>Ga0315272_10000187_pt1 | contig 29472 bp, 34 predicted proteins | sample C3_middle_MG_FD_203918 | JGI IMG/M metagenome (GOLD analysis project Ga0315272, IMG submission 203918) | Sediment microbial communities from Yellowstone Lake, YNP, Wyoming, USA - C3_middle | ecosystem: Environmental > Aquatic > Freshwater > Lake > Sediment | place: USA: Wyoming | collected...
TGGAAAATGTTGGAATGATGACCTCTTGTCTACAAAATTTCAAAGAACTCTAATAGTCATTAGACTTTTTTGAAAACTATGTGGAAATATAGGTTGGGCATAGCTGCATCTCAACATGTAGGAGGCCGAATGCTTACTTTCTATTGAAATGGATCTTAACGAAGAGTAAAGACTTGCATTCTTATTTACCGAATACTTACATTCTTATTTACCGAATACCTGCATACTTATTTGCCGAAATCTCGCATTGTTATTTACCGTTTACAAGAGGAGTTTGATTCTATTGTTACCGGCGCATCACAGAAAGGTACATGGATAAGACTTTTCCAGCCTCATGTTGAAGGCAAGCTGATAAAAGGATTCATTGGATTAAAAGTGGGTCAGAGACTAAAAGCACGGCTAATACATATTAATGCTGAAGAAGGGTTCATCGATTTCGAACGGGTGTAATAGTTAATGCATTCCTATAGGCTCTTTCAAGTTATAGTGCTGCATTTTTCAGGCCAATTTCTTTAAGAGTATTTTGTTGTTTGCACACACAAATGTCCTGTTCTCCATTCTCTCCCAGCCGTTCTTTTAGTTTTCTTTCAAAATGAATTCTGAAATCAAGGCCGCGGAGCCAGTCAAATGTAAAGTTAAGAGACTGATTATCTCTTTTTGAGAAGATATTAACCACATCCCATTTATTTAAGATCGGAATCTTGCTCCTTTCAATTCTGAAATAGTAATTTTCACCGTCAACTTTATATTTTAAAGAGGAAATCGAGCCTATATCTTCCTTTGAATTGTTACGTATCCATTCATAAAATTCCTTTTCTTCAACCGGGCCTATCTGTTCTTCATTTGAACTCGAAAAGGTAATTTCAATAAAATCAAATTTGAGTTCCATATTAAATTTATTAATCTACGACACTTTTATAACAAGGTCAATGCAGAAAAGTTCATAGATTAAAATATGGTCAAAGTCATATTTTCAGTAGAAATGACCTTTCATTGGAAAAACTACGTAATATTCAGGAAGATTAGCAACCTCCTGCAGCTTTCTTTTTCTTAGGTGCTGAAGTTACTGCTGGTTTTGGTCCTGCATCAGTTGCAGTTGGGGCCGACTGAACTGCTCCGCCGCCACCGAGAGCTGCTCCTGCGCTCTTACGAAAGTCATATTTGGCAAATTCCTCATCAGGGCTTGTTGAAGCCGGTTTTTTAGGGTTTAGTATAGCATCAAACCAGTAGTTTAAGCCGCCTTCAAGGACAAAGTTGTTTTTGTATCCAAGCTGGCGGGTAATCATCCATGCTTCATTGGCCGTTATAGTACCATTTGAATAAAAAATATTCATTTTGGCATCCTGGTTGAGTATGTCGGTATATTTATCTGATAAAAGGTCAGGAACAGGAATATTTATTGCGCCCGGGAGACTGAATTTTTCAAAATCATCCTGGCTCCTGACATCAATCAGTTGAATTGAAGGATCTTTTTTAACTATCATATCAGCTACGTTATCAGGAGAAATATACTGGGTGCGTGAATTTGCTTCACCCAGTAATTGATCAGCAGTCAGTTTATATGGTTTTGTTTTGTTAGCAGGGACAGCAGCAATTATCAGCCCCATTGGAATTATAAAAAGTGCCAGAAGTTTTAATGGTTTCATGATATGTCATTTAAGTGTTTATAGTTTCTAGTTTATGGTTTCTTGTTATCAGTATTCTTCCCTCGGGAATTTCTTCTCCGCCCATTCTCCAACCCAGAACATCGACAGAGCTATAATGATCAGTAAAAATGCAAAAACTCCGTCAGTTAGGCCAAGTGTAGCGCTTACTTTAGGGAAACCAAGGAAATTAGCCATATACATGCCTTTCCATGCGTCATAGCCAATGCCAAAAATAAAGACACCCAGGAAAAGTCCAACGATAAATACCATTGCATCAAGTTTACCTATTGATGCACCACAAAAACTTGTGCCGGGACAGTATCCTCCCATAATAAAACCTGCTCCCATTATTACTCCGCCAACTATGCATGAGGTCACGTAAGTCGGATTAACATATACCAGATTAAGGTCTATCCATCCAAACAGGCTGAAGAATAGTAATCCAAGCATTGCTGTAATAGCCGCTGTAAAGAATACTTTTAGAACTACCGTATCATAACCATAAAACACTCCCGCAAGTTTTCTGCTTGAGGAGAATCCGCTTTGTTCAAGCACAAAGCCGAAACCGATGCCTATCAAAAACGCCAGAAAAAGATTGGTGTTTCCGGATATTATTTCATTTACTGATAAAGGTCCCATATTTTTTTTATTAAATTATCTTTTTGTACTAATGCTTTAGAGGCTTTAATGCTTTAAAGGCTGTAAGAGATAATTACTTATTGCTTTTATACCCTTTATAGCCTATACAGCTTTTACAGCCTTATTATTATATCCAATTTTTTCTGAAGAAATATGCCAGGGCATAAGCGGTACCGAATATTGCCATCATTGAAATGAATCCGCCCAGTGAAAGAACAGCCATTCCGCTGAGAGCCGATCCGCTTGTACAGCCTCTTCCCAGCTCAGCGCCAAATCCGAACAGAATGCCTCCGGCTCCGGCAAAGATCAGTCGTCTTTTTGATGTGATTTTAGGAGAGTGTTCAACTTTAAGCTTTAAACGGCCGGCAAGGGCACCTGAAAGAAATCCGCCCACTAGCACGCCCAGCATTTCAAAAACCAGCCAGGTCTTCATCGGATTCCCCGGATGAGCTTCGGAATATTCTTTTACGAATCCCGATGTCTCGTGTGTGGAAGGAGCTACAGTCGTCATAGTGGTTACAATTGCACTTTTAATTGCGCCACTGGCACCAAGACCTCTTCCGGAAACAAAGTTAGCTGCCAGCAGGACCAGTCCCAGTAATACTCCTCCAATATATGGATTGAGGTATTTTGTTTTTGTTGTTGCCATTTATCAATGTATGTTAAGTTAGATTTTAGTATTTATATCGTTTGTCGTTTGTCGTTTATCGTTTATCGTTTGTCGTGCCCTGCGCCATGTGCCCTTTGCCCTGTGCTAATACAGCCACCTGCTGAACTGTCCTGCATAAACTATAATGAATCGCAGCATAAGGCTTCCGAAAATTACCAGGCTTGCAGGTACCGCAGAGGGGATATGGAACTTACCGAGCTCCATAAATTCAAGCAAAGCAGGTATCAGCATTCCCAGAATCACTACGAAAATCCAGAATGAAACAGTATACTGTCCACCGAGAAAAAGGTTTGCGGCATCAATCTGAACCTGAGTGCTGGCCAGGAATCCCATAAACATATGAATTATAAAGAATAATTCTATTCCAATCAGAACCAGGTCAATTCTTGCAAATTGTTTACGTTCAGCTTTATCCTTAGATAAAATCAAAGTAGCTGCAGCTCCAGCCGACAGGCCTGAAGAAAGAAACAATGGACCAAGTATTGAGGTATTCCATAGTGGACGAGCATTAAAAGCCGATAACAGGATTCCTGTATAGATCCCCAGAATTATCCCATAAATGAGCATGATCCAGGCAAGTACCTTTTTATACCGGTTAAAGAAATTTTCAATTTCATAGATCCATTTGTATTTCCAGTCCCATTTCGGGAAAATATCCCTGATATGGAGAGCGGCCCAAATAAATGAAACAGGGGTAATGACCATAAGCGTCCATGCGCCCCACGACATTGGAGACTGTAATCTGATATGGGTATACAATTGCCAGAAAAACAGTTTATGCCTTAGGTCAATAAAGAGGGTTAATAACCCGATAACCAGAAGAAAAGGAGCGAGAAATGGTGTTATCCTTACTGCAGTTTTATAGTCATTTTCTCTACCTCTTATGTAATAGAGTGCAGCTATACAAAGAATTCCGGCTGCCATGCCTCCCAGAAACAGGTAGAGAGGAATTTGCCAGTGCCAAATATTAAGTTGAGGATCAATAAGATGATTCATCCTGCCACTTACCAGTATTTCTTCTTCCATATTAAATGGTAATTAATAAATTAAATCAAAAAATAAAGTTGTGGTTTTGTTCCTGCCTCAGGAATCAGTGTTTTAAATTTTCTTTTTTTCAGAACAACTGAAACATTACTGTTGGGATCGTCGAGATCACCAAAGTAGATACATTTGGTAGGACAAACAGCTGCACAGGCAGGGGCAAGGCCATTTTTAATCCGGTGAATGCAAAATGTACATTTGTCAACATAGCCCTCGGGATGAGGATATCTGGCATCATATGGACAAGAAGCCATACAGGCGCCGCATCCAATGCATTTATTATGGTCAACAAGCACTATACCGCCATCGGCGAAATGACTCGCACCAGTGGGACAGCATCTTACGCACGGGGCATTTATACAATGGTTGCATCTTTCTGATCTGATTTCAATTTCAAGCTGAGGGTAGGTACCATTCATTGTTTCAACTACCCATTCACGGCAAAAACCATGTGGAACATCATTCTCTGTCTGGCAGGCTACTACACAATCACTGCAACCTACACATTTTCTGGTGTCTACTGCCATTGCATATCTCATGATGCAACCTCCTTATCTGATTTTTCTGTTACAAATGTGACAAAATTCGACCTCATCCCTGTCCCTCCCATAATTGGATCAGTTAGTACTTTTGTTATTAACCTTGTATCACTGGCACCTTTTCCAAAACACCTTTCCATTTGTTTCTGTGAATGGCCAAAACCATGGACCATATAAATTGAGTCCCAGCTGATGCGTTCTGTTACCCTGACTTTTATTTTAAACTCTGAAGTAATTCCATCCTGGTTTTTAAGCCAAATATATTGATCGTTTACAATACCCCATAGTTTTGCCACCTTAGGATTTATCCATACTGAATTCTCATGCATCAGATCAGTGAGATTGGGATTATTCGATGTTCTTCCGAATGTATGCATCGGTGCCCTGCCATAGATCAGCCTGTAAAAACCGTCAGGGGGTTCCGGGTGTGCAACATACCTGGGAAGTGGATCGAAACCGGCAGCCTCAAAATCTTTTGAGTATAATTCTATCTTTCCTGATTCAGTCGAAAAAGTGACTTTTTCATCTTCATTGAAATACAAATCGTCAGCTTCCCGTTCGAAGGTTTTTACGCCAATTCGCTGCATTTCTTCGAGCGAAGTACCACACTGTTTTAGCTGCCAGTCAAGCAAATCCTCCTGCTTTTCGAATGGGAAATAGGCATCCAGACCAAGTTTGACAGCAAGCCCTCTGGCAATATTATAACCTGACCTGGTATTGTTCAACGGAGCAGCAGCAGGCATCCTTAATGCAATAGCAGGTTTGCGATGAGGACTAGCCCTGAGCATATCGTATCTTTCCAGATAGGTACATTCGGGAAGAACCACATCAGCCCATCCTGTAATTTCCATAGGCATAGTATCGATGCACACAATCAAATCGAGATTGGCGATTGCTTTTTTGGTATTAGCCTGATCAGGAATAGATGACATGAGGTTTGTTGCGTTTACAATCCATCCCTTTATAGGATATGCTGGTTTTTTTTCAGGAATAGATGCATCTATAAGGGCATTCGAGACTGGCGAACTTGCAATGGGATATTTCCCTGGAAATGCATCACTCCAGCTCTTTTTTGGTTCCGTGTAGGGAGGGATTTTTGCTGCATGGAGACTATAACTTGCGGGAGAGTAAAAGCCTCCGCGTCGGCCCCATGAACCCAGAAGCGCATTAAGTATGGCAATTGCACGAAGCCTCTGTGTATCATCTCCGTACCATGTAACATGTCGTCCGGGATGTATAATCACAGCTGGTGATGCATCGGCCATTGCCTTTGCTGTTTTACGTATCTGGTCAGGTTTAATGGTTGTTATACTGTATGCCCATTCCGGCGTGAAATCCTTCACATGCTCCTTCAGCTTATCCAGTCCATTGCAATATTTATCAACATATTTTTTATCGTAATAATCGTTGTATATTATCTCGTGAATCCACGCTAGCAGTAATGCTATGTCAGTTGAAGGTTTAATCGGAAGCCAGAATTTTGATTTACCTGCAGCAGTTGAAAATCTTGGATCCACAGTTATTATAGTGACACCTTTGTCAATCGCATCTGACATCTCCTGTATCTGACTGTTATGCATGTTTTCTCCAATGTGTGCGCCTATGAGCACAAGACACCTGGTATCACGAATATCAGTTCTTTCTGGTGAAAAAACTTCCTCGCCAAAAGTTGCAAGAAATGCTTCATCTCTTGGCCCTCTGCACTGCGCATATGAAGGTTCGGCAATATTCGTTGAACCGAAAGCTTTCATCAGGGTGGTATAATATGCACTTCCTGAACCATGAGTAAATGCTGCCATGCTTTCAGGACCGTATTTGGCTGAAATTGACTTCATCTTGTCGGCAACATAGCCAAGAGCCTCATCCCATGATGCCTCACGAAATACCTGTCTGCCTCGTTCTTCTACTCTGATGAGAGGGGTTTTAAGTCTAGCTTCATCATAATACATACCCACACCGCCTGTACCACGGGGACAAAAACGGCCATTGCTATGCTGGTCCTCATCGTTGCCGATTATCTTCCAGATTTTACCTTCTGAGGTTTTATAAACCCATCCGGCACATTTCCAGAAACAAACCTCACAATAGGTTGGAGTCCTTTTTAAGTCAACTTTGATATTCCCTCCGTTTTCCGGTTTTGATATCCAATCCATTGCTTTGATTGTGCCTGCACCCAGAGTTAAGGCGCCTGCACCAGCAAATGAAATTTTAATGAACTGTCTTCTGTTTGTCATACTATGTTATGCTTGTCAACCGAAATACTTGTCAACCAAATTTACTTATATTTTCCAGTTTTTTTATATCATTGATAATAATGCTTTTCCCTGAAGTGCTTATGATACCATCTTCCTTAAAAATGGAAAGCACCCTTCCAATGCTTTCTCTCGATGTTCCGCACATTTCAGCAAGTTCACGCCTGGTAAGAGGTATTGGCAGAATCTCACTTGAAAAAATGATCTTTGAAAAATAGATAAGGATATCTGCCACACGGCCATAAATTTTTTTGTGATTCAGATTGATGAATCTGTGATAACTATTGAGGCTGTAGCGTTCCACTGAAGTAAGTATTTCAAAAGCGAAATTCCCGTTTTTCTTTACAAGTTCAATAAATACATCGCTGTCGATATAGCAAAGGCTCAATTCAGTTAATGCTTCATATGAGAAGTGGTTGATCCTGTCGCCGAAAAGGGAAGTCATTCCTAAAAAGGAATGTGGCTTGACAATCTGAAGTATCTGTTCCTGGTTGTCTGACCTGATTCTGTATTCCTTTACCAGACCTGAACGAAGATAGAGGATGTGTGAAACAGGTGTTCCTTCACTTATTACATTTGATCTCCGGCGTATTTTGCTTTCATACCTGTTATGGAAGATCAGATCGATCTCGCTGTTTTCAAGCAAAGCTGCCGCGCATGATTTGTCGATGCAATCCTGACAATGGCTTCTGGTCAGGTCATTTTCCATACCCTTATTCATACTTACAAAAGTAGGATATGGATATGTAAAAATATGTGATTCGCATCACATATTTATTTGCTAATTGTCACTGATTGCTTACGAAATGTTGGCAGAACTGCCTTTACTGATTCAACGTCCCCGGATGTATCAGCCGTTAGCACTGATTATCTGTAATGACTTGCGGTTGCAGATTTCAATCTTCTTTCCTACGATCTTAATAATTCCATCCTTGTCAAATTCTTTCAAAACCCTGCTGATGCTTTCGCGGCTTGAGTCTACAAGGTCTCCCAGATCCTCCTGGGTTATTGGCAGAGTAAAACTGCTTGAATTATATATGACATCCGAAAATTCAAGAAGAACATCAGCAATTTTTCCCCGGATCTGTTTCTGTGTTCTGTTTGCACACCGGTTAAAAGCTTCAAGTTCATTTTTGCATAATTCAAGCATTATTTCGTAAGAAAACTCATGATTGGATTTTAAAAGAGCTCTGAAAGTATCTATTTCAATGAAGCAGACTTCAGCTTCTTCAATAACTGTTACAGAATACTGATTAATCTTGTAACCAAAAGTGGTTGGCAATCCGAGATATCCAGGAGCCCTTACTATCCTGACAATTTGTTCATGATAGGGACCTTCTATGTGTATTTTAGCAAGTCCTGTACGAAGATAAGCCACATTGGATGAGAAGGAACCCTGTTTTATCAGCTGATCGCCTTTTTTGAATTTGACCAGAGCGCAATTCAATGAAAGTATTCCTATTTCCTCATCATTTAATTTTGAGGCTGCTCTCGATTTAAGTGAACAATTACGGCAATCATTTTTCATGAGCGTAAGATAATAAAATAAGCTTTGGACAGATCATATAATATGTGTAAATAAATTTGCATTACGAACCAATGTTCATTATATTTGCACCTTCTTTAAGAAATTTTTTATACAGATTACTTATGCAAGGTACAAACGAATTTGATCTGAAAGCTTTAGCCTGGGATAATAACCCTATGCATTTTGACCGGTCTGCCGCCATATCAAAAAAAATGATTAAAGTGCTTCCTTTGAATAAAGAAATGTCTGCCCTTGAATTTGGAGCGGGAACAGGCATTCTAAGTTTTTTGCTTAAAGACAATGTAAAGGAAATTCTTATGATCGACAGTTCTGTTGAGATGATAAATATCACAAGCAGAAAAATTGAGGCAGCACGGATAAGCAATCTTAAAACAATGGTCTTTGATCTTGATAAAAAACTATTCTCAGATAAATCATTCGACTTGATTTTTACACAAATGGTGTTGCATCACGTGTCGGATATTCAGGCCATGTTCGAAAAGTTTCATAGTATGCTTAACCCGGGAGGCTACCTCGCAATAGCTGATTTATTTAAGGAAGATGGTTCATTCCATGGAGAGGGATTTTCAGGACATAACGGATTTAATCCTGATGAGATGAAAACTATTTTAAACAGGTGTGGCTTTCAGGTAATCTCCTTAGAAGAATGTTTTGTTATTGAAAGAAAATCTTCGGATGATGTAACTAAAAAGTATCCTGTATTTTTACTTACGGCACGTCTCAATGGTCATATCATTAGGACTGACCAGCCCTGTCGATAACAATGGTGATAATTCAACTCCGGCTCCGTTTGACCTGTTTCAGGCTTCAATAGGAACCTTTGCCGGTATTTATATTAAATCGTTCTGCGATAGGCGGCAGATCCCCACGGATGGCATAAAAATTATACAGACAATGGAATTTAACGAGGAGAAAAAGGTACCATCAGTTTTTAAACTTGATATACAGCTCCCTGCTGAGTTCCCCGATAAATTCAGAGATGCTGTAATAAATGCAGCGGACTGGTACAGGACAGCGGAAGCAACTGTTATCAGCATGAAGCACATGATCATGAGGGTCATACTTGTGGGCACAATCACAATTAATAACGAATACTGATCATATTTTATGCAGGAAATTCCCGGGAAACCACTTAGTGAGATCTGGCTTAAAGCATCTGTGCTGGGCAGTATCTGGGCTTCAGTTGAAATTATTTTCGGGAGTTTCCTTCATAACCTGAAAATTCCTTTTTCAGGTATGCTGCTTTCATTTATAAGTGTATGGCTGCTGATCTCATTTTTGCAGATCTGGAAGCAAAACGGACTTGTGATAAGAGCCGGTTTAATCTGTGCACTTATGAAGTCGATATCTCCAAGTGCTGTAATACTCGGTCCTATGATAGGGATTATGACCGAAGCGCTCCTTGTTGAACTATTCATTTTAATGTTCGGGAAAAATATTATCGGATACCTTTTTGCCGGGGCATTTGCAGTTCTTAGCACTTTAATTCACAAGGTAGTCAGCCTGCTGATTATGTATGGGTTAGACTTACTTAAAATTCTCACAGATCTTTATCATTTTGCCGTTAAACAAATCGGTTTAAGCTCGCTTAGTCCGGTTACACTGCTTCTCGTTATTACTGCAATTTATATTCTGTTAGGAATTACAGGTGCCATTGCCGGATTTTATTCCGGACGCAAGCATAAAATGAATCAAAATACTGCTGAAAGTGATGAAGCGATAAGGTTGAAAATTAAAAATCAGTTTGCAAACCAGTCGGGAGAACAGAGCTACTCAGTAATATTGCTATTCCTTAATATTCTGTTTATTGCGTTTATTCTTTTTCTTTTAAACCAGAATTTGAATATTGCTGCCATGGCTGCAGGGATAACCTACCTTGGATTCTGCGTGGCCAAATACAGGAATTCTTTGAAACGGCTGACAAAAGTCACATTCTGGATAAGCTTTATAATTATCACATTTGCAGCTGCTTTCTTATGGAATGGCTTTTCACATGGTGCATTTTTCTCGATAGACGGATTAATCATCGGACTCAAAATGAATGCACGGGCAGTAATAATTATTATTGGTTTTGCAGGCATAAGTGTCGAGCTCAGGAACCCAATAATTAAGTCGGTTTTATATGACAAGGGCTTCGGATCTCTTTATCAATCATTGAATCTTGCATTTTCTGCATTGCCTTTCATTATTTCGAATCTTTCAAAACAAGGAAGCACAACCGCCTCTGGCATATCAGGAAAGTCACTTAATGGCCTGTTTTCCCAGGCGGATACATTATTGAATGCTTTTGAAAAAGAACATCAGAGGAGACCTGAAGTAGTAATTATATCCGGAGATATTCATCAGGGCAAAACCACTGTTGCACAGAAAGTAGTATCAATCCTTCTTGAACAGGGTGTAAGAATAGGCGGTTTCCTGGCTATAGGAGAAGATGAAGAAGGAGTACGAACAGGATTTTCTATAAAGGAAATTGAGACAGGTAAAACGATGGTGCTTTGTTCTGTAAAAACAGATGCGACCAGTACAAAAACCGGCAAATTTTATTTTAATGACACCGCAATACAATGGGGAAACCGGTTGCTGGCTCCTGAAAATCTCGATAACAAAGATCTGGTAGTCATCGATGAATTGGGCCCGCTTGAATTAGCCGGAAAGGGGTGGGCAGCTGCAATTGAAAAGATCTGTGTTCAAAATTCCCTGCCTCAGCTTTGGATTGTCAGGAAAAGCATTGTAGAGAAAATGGCCGGGAAATGGAATGTTGGTAATATCTATGTTTATGATATATCAATCGAATCTGCAGAGGATATTGCAGGCAAATTGAAAAGCCTGATCAGGTTATAGGTTTTCATCATCTCACCTCCGACAAATAAAAAACTGGTTTCCAACTAAGGAAAACCAGTTTCAATAATCTAAACCCAGGATCAAAATCCTTCTACTTCTTATCTTCTTTCTTTATAGAGCTGAGTCCTAATGCCAGATATATCGGACAAACACTTACCAGGCTGGTCAGAAAAAAGACGACTCCCAGTACCAATAAAACTATTCCCAGTGTTCCGGAAATTACATTAGTAAAATACAATACAGCAATTACGACTGCTACAAGGATTCTGATCACTTTGTCAATTGTACCGATGTTTTTTTTCATAATTTATTAATTTAGTGTATTGAATAACTCCTGATTTCTTGTTAGAACTTTCTAATTCGTAATTCGTAATTCGTAATTCGTAATTTCAGTTCATTTCTTTTGCAATTGCCATCGCAGCTATAGTGCCGTCTGCCACTGCAGTTGTTATCTGCCTGTATTTTTTGCTTGTTACATCACCCACTGCATAAACACCATCGACAGATGTCAGCATGTCTTCATTAGTTTTAATATATCCCCATTTGTCTGCTTCAAGCCTGTTATTAAATAAGTCTATATTTGGCTTCATTCCGATAAAGATAAACACCCCGTCGCTCACAATTTTGCTACGTTCTTTTGTTATAACATTCTCAATTTCAGTAATAATCTTGTTGTCAGCTTTTATAAATGACCTTGGTTCACTATTAAACAGCGTGTTAATTTTTGGATTCGCAAACACCTTATCCTGAGCCTGTTTATTGGCAGTGAACTTGTCGAACTGATGTACCATTGTTATTTTACTTGCAAAACGGCTTATAAATTCAGATTCTTCAACAGCAGAATTTCCTCCGCCTATTACTACAACTTCTTTATTGTCAAAATATTTGGCATCACAGGTAGCGCAATATGATATTCCCTTGCCTTTAAGTTCCTTCTCTCCTGGTGCCCCTGTGAGATTTGGAGTGGTACCTGTGGCAATGACTATTTTTTTGGCCCTTATTGTTTCAAACTCATCTATTAATACTTCTTTCTTATCAAGATCAACTTTAGTGATATCAACTGCTACCTTGTAAACAGTTCCGCAGAGCTTGGTCTGTTCACTCATATTATGCGACAGCATATACCCTGCCTGCGGTTCAATAAACCCCGGATAGTTTGATACTTCGTGTGTTGTTGAGACATTTCCTCCGGGTAATGCTATATCGACCAGAACTGTATTGATCTTGGACTGGCATAAGTACAAACCGGCAGTCAATCCACCTGGACCTGCTCCTAGAATTATTACATCAAATTCGGATACTGAAGGTTTTATCTTTGATTTTATTGATCTTACTTTATCTGATGGCAGCATGAGATCAAGATTTTTAATAATATCACTCCTCTTGATTCCGCCAGCAAGTCGTTTAGTTACCTCATTACCATTGTCATAAAAGAGCAGGGTTGGAGACGATTTAACACCCAGCTGATCTGCCAATGCACGGTTTTGCTGCCTGTAAATCTTCAGGAACTTAATATCTTCACCATAGTGATGCGATAAATCTTCAAATTTTGATGCCAAAGCTTCGCAGGGCGGACATTCAGTTGAATAGAAGTCTAAAATTACTTTACCTCCATTTAAAACTTCACTCTCAAATTCAGCTGTACCAATTTCCTTCATAAAATCAAATTTTCAATAAAACACATTAATACTTGCCTAGTTTTTAAGAAGGACATCCTTGATGACCTTTTCGAAGGACTGACGCGGCAATGCGCCCATTGCTGCCTGAGGCTGTCCTTCTGTAGGTATAAACAAAATGGTAGGTATGCTCTGGATACCAAATACAGAAGCTAATTCCTGCTCATTTTCAGTATCCACCTTATACACCATTATTTTGCCTGCATATTCACGTGCCAGATCTTCCAGAACTGGAGCTACCATCTTGCAGGGCTGACACCAGTCAGCATAAAAATCAACTATTGCAGGAAGCGTTCCTTCGTACTTCCATTCACTTCCTTTTTCATAGTTGAATACTTTTTCCTTAAATTCCTGGGTAGTTAAATGTACCACTTCTTTTATCATTGTTTCCATATTTATTTATATGTTTAATTAATATTCAGATATACAATTATTTTGCAAAGATATGTATTTTAATTGTAAATCGCAATAGTATCACTAACAAATCGCATTAATATCACTAATTATCGCAATTATTTTTCATCAGGGAAGTAGGTGGAGAATCCAATTTCCATCAGTTCCTTAACAGGACGGCAGTCTGATGAACATATCTGACCTGTCCTGTTTTTTGCTACTGAGCCACATCCTCCTCCACAGGCTAACTGAACAGAACAATCCTTGCATTCAGGAATTGATGTCACATCGCGTCTTTCCCATTCGCTTATGATATCGTTATTATGTGTTATTTCAGGAAAGAAGGTGCCTACTGCTTCTTCAGATTTCCCTACTGTTGCAGTGCAGGGATATATTTTACCTGTGTAGTCAAATGCCCATTCGGTTTTACAAGCAGGGCAGGAATCGAATAATGGATCAGGCATTTCTCCTTTTTCCTGAAGGAACTTGGTTATTGAAAAGGCAGGTTTATAAAACTCGAGAATATGAGGATATTGTTTCACAAGGTCATGAATTCTTTCGTAAAGCGATACCCTTGTAAATAGTTTGTCATTAGCTGACTGACAGTGATGCAGCTCATAGTTTCTTCCCACCTGTGTTTTGAATAGAGGGCTTTTTGTCCACCCTTTATTAATTGCAAGGCTGGCAAGTTCCGGCAGGTTGTCAGCGTTCTCCCTGTCAATTACCATCCTGAGGTTTACTGGAAGATTATGGCTGAGACAGGCATCAATTCCGGTAACAATTTTATTGAATGTGCCTCCGCCTCCTTTAAGAAACCTGCGGCTGTTGTGTATCGCTTCAGTACCATCGAGAGTGACCTGAATTTCCCTGATAATACCTTTTTGAAGAATAGGAATATATTCTTCAAGAGTGTAACCATTGGTTACAAAACAAACATCCAGATTCCTGTCCTTACTCTTTTCGAGGAGAGTGGCAATAGTTTTTTTCTGTTTCGGACTGCTGAGAAGCGGTTCTCCTCCAAATACAGTAATATATTTTTTTCTTCCTGCAAATTCTGTATCGATATAACGGAAAAATGAATCAATAAGATCTGTATTTATTTCAGCGTTTGGATTCGTGTACTGATCCTGAAAACAATACGTGCATGCAAAATTACAGCTGTAGTTTGGGATGAAGAAGAGTTGAACCTCTTCCTCATCCCTTGAATCAATGAAGTCGAGATATTTCTGGTTGAATATTTTTTTCTCCGATTCTTTATCAGCCAGGTATCCTTTCTTCTTCATTTCTTTGACAAACCAATCGTCAGTTAATTCAAGACCTTTTCGGGCAGATTCAATTTTTCCTGCTTCTTCAGGATTAATAATATCTGCGTTTCCGCTTAGAAGATTGAGAATAAAATAATTATCTGATGCTCTGATTTTTGAAAAAATATTGTACTTCGAATATTCCATCTTTATTTTACTTGATTTCCTGACTTTAATTAAAGGAATGTCTTTTTACTCTATTGTACGGGCATCACCCGCAATAAATCTAGTCGTGGCAGCCAACAACAGTTTTCGAAGTTTTGGCGCAGCACTGTGCTACTTTCATTGATACTTTTGTTTCTTTCTTTTTGATCAAACTTTTCATGATTTAAAAATTTCTGGGTTAATAATAAATATATAGTTATTTAATAAGCAAAACATCGTTGATAGCTTTTATAATAGTCTCTTTTGGTACCAGTCCCATGCTGGCCTGAGGCTTGCCTTTTACAGGAATGAACAACAGAGTAGGTAAGCCGGAAATGCCAAGACTTTGCGCAAGCTTACGTTCCTGATCAGTATCTACCTTGTATACTATGATTTTTCCCGCATATTCGCCTGCAATCTCTTCAACCAGCGGTGATAGTCTGGCGCAAGGTCCGCACCATGTAGCATAAAAATCTATGATAGCAGGTTTGGTACCTTCGTATTTCCAGTCCTTGTTGGAATCGTAATTGAAGATCATTTTTTTAAATTGTTCGTCTGTCAGCTGAATTACAGTCACTTTACCCTCTCCATCCTTATTTTTGATTACAGGGCTTGCAGCAGTAAGACTTGAAAGCATAAAGAGCTTTAGTAATATGCTGACTGAGAATAATCTTTTCATATACTGTTTCATTTCTTTCTTATTTTGATTTGTGATATTGATTGTTTATTATGATTTTACACCTGATATGGTCCAGCTTGCTACCTCGATCTGCCCTTTCTGATATGGGTCAGATTCTTCAAGAATATCAACTGCAGCGAAGCCTGCGTTTATTAACTGTTCCAGGTATTCACTGCGGGTAACAGAACCTGCCCAGCATTCAGCAATGGCAACAGGATCGTTCCTGTATTCATCGGGAACCTGTTCAACAGAATAGATATCACTTATTACAAAACGACCGCTTTTTTTCAGGATACGGAAAATTTCATTCCATACCGCCTGTTTATCAGAGGCATGGTTGATTGTGCAATTTGATATAACCAGGTCAGCGATCTCATTTTTCAGATTTATATTTTCAAGTGTGCTCTGGATGAATTTGACATTAGTTACACCGAGCCGCTCAGCTGTCTCAATTGATTTCTTAATCATTCCGTCTGAAATGTCAATGCCAAACGCGAAGCCATTTTCACCCACTGATTCCGCAAGCCTGAGCACATCTGATCCACGGCCGCTGCCAAGGTCAACGCACACTTCATTCTTTTGTGCATTTGCATGATTCAGAGCGCCTCCGCATGACAGGCAGCATGTTGTTTCGGCCAGTTCGCTATATCTTTTATTTATTTCTATTGTATTCATATTCTGATTTTTTTCTGTTTTGAATTGGTCAAGGATTTTTCTGGCATTTAAGGCAGGGTGAATTAGTAAGAAAATAACCTAAGAAACTCCCCATAAGTATACTGCTGAGCGGATTGCTTGTTATAGCGCAGGATCCTGATTTACAGCCTACAAAGTAGAAAAAAAGAAATCCGCCTAATCCTCCGATCACAATTCCAAGAAATGGCTTCCAGAAATACCAGGATTTTAAAAAAGCCTTAACTGATTTTGGTCTTGGTGTGGTCTTGCAATTAGATTCCATATATGTATATGTATATATTTAAATAATTCGCTGCAAATATAAAAAGAATTATTTTATGAATCGCAATGATATCACTTAAATCTTTTTGGTATCACTAATTTTTTTATCTTTGCACTCAAATACATTGATAATGAGTGCGATTTTTAATAAGGAACTTTCTGCAACTGAACTTGAAGAACTTTTCAGCAGTGATGAGAAGTGTCTGGAATTTTTAGCAGAAGTAAAATGGAGCAAGGGTTTTATATGCCGTAAATGTGGAAACTCAAACTACTGCTCAGGTAAAACACCTCATTCGAGGCGATGTACAAAATGCAAAACTGAAGAATCGGCGGCAGCAGGCACAATCTTCCATAACTGTAAATTTCCAGTCAGCAAGGCCTTTTATATTGCATACAGCGTATGTAAAGGGAAGGAGGAAATATCAACGTACGAGTTCGCAAGGCGACTTTCACTCAGGCAGATGACTTGCTGGAACTTTAAGACAAAAATCCAGCATGCGGTGGATGAGATGAATTCACTGACTGTCGGAGAAAAAATATCCATTCAGAAAATACTGACAAGCTGACCAGATAAGCTTCACCTATATGATTCAATGATTTTGGAAATTGACAGATTCACTTGCGGAATAGCCATTTGAACTTCGTTTGATCTGAAGATATCGATAACCTTTGCACCAAACCTTCCTGCAATTACCAGCTTCGCTCCGGTTTCTATTAGAAATCTTGCAGCTTCGCAACCTGCCTGTTCCTGATTATTCCTTACAGGATTTTCGATGAAAGTGGCCTTCTTTGTTTCTGTATCATAAAGACAATACCAGTCGCACCTTCCGAAATGAAGGTTAACATTGGACTTTAAATAGTTCTCACTGGCAGCTATTGCTATTATCATGATTTTATCATTTCAGTGCTAATAATTAATTTGCAAATCGGACAGCACCTTTCTGCATTTTCAGAAATTGTAAACGTAATATTACAGTTATTGCATTTAAGCCAGTCAGACACAGTGGTATTCCCATCTTCAAACTGTATCAGACTGCCCTCGATGAAGGCTTTTGCTATTTTTCTGCGTACGGTTTCATATATCCTCGTAAATGTAGGCCTCGAAATATTCATATACTTTGCAGCTTCTGACTGCTTAAGCAGCTCATAATCACATAAATTTAATGCTTCGTACTCTTCATAGTTTATAGTAACTATAGATCCTGCTTTGAATTGGTTTCCCATAGGTTTAAACCCACAAAACTGAGGTGCCATTTGTATGAGCCTGTCCTTCTTGGTACGTGCCATATATTTTTTTATACAAATTTAATGAACAAATGTTCAGAAACAATATTTTAATGAACAAATGTTCAGAATAATTCTGTTTTTTAAACCGTTTTCAAAAGTTAAGAGAGAATAGCCTTTGAGATTCTTCGCTTCACTTCGATTCGCTCAGAATCTCCAGAGCCATGTCCGTTATTCTTTATATCTCACCTGGCTTTTATTGGTACTCACATTCTTTGATCAATAATTTAAATTAACTGCACAAAAAAGAGAAATTGAATAGTTCAGTGTCATTGCAATTAAAAAATTTAACCTATAATTAATTCTCACGTAAGCTTGTCAATTTTAACAGGAATTTCCCAATAAAAAAGCTGACTTATAACTGCATTTTGTTCTTCTTCTGGCAGCACCCAATTTAAAACTTTCCCATTAAAATAATATGCCACAAAGTTATCTCTGCCATGATCCGCTTCGTAGAAGGCTGAATTTGAACTGGTGCAAGAGATATAGTGATTTTTTAAGGCTAAGAGGATTATAAAAGTCAATCCGGATAACCGGAATGCATTTATTCCTGTTGGCTTAATGTGATTCATTCTTCTCATTGCAACAACTTATGTTTTAACCAAAAATGCAATTCAGCGTATTTATATGTAAAAATAATCTGCTCATTTACCAAATATCTGGCACTTGATATTTACTGTTTAAACAAATCAGCAAGCATTTCTTCCGGATAAATATCCTATTTTTAAGTTATTTCTGTATATATATTACTTTTAGATTTAAACTATTTCTATCGACTATGAATTCTGCTCCGGAAGAAAAACCATCATATCTGGATCTGTTCCTGACTTTTTTCCGGATAGGACTTACCGCCTTTGGCGGACTTGCAATGTTCGCACATGTAAGGAAACATGTTGTGGATAACAAACACTGGATGGATGGCAATACATTTGACTCCGGACTGGCTCTTTGCCAGGTTATACCGGGAGCCATAATAATGCAGCTGGTTGCCTATATCGGATTAAAGTTAAAGGGTGTCAGAGGTGCTATGGTCTGCTTTGTCGCATTTGGATTTCCTGCCTTTCTCATTATGTTTATCTTATCTGTCTTGTACAAACATTCCAAAAATATCTCTGGCGTTGAATTGGTTTTAACCGGATTGAGAGTTGTAATTGTAGCAATTGTGGCAAACGCTGCCTTTATCTTTGGTAAAAAGAATTTCCGTAATATAAATGACTGGATTATTTCAGCTGTTGCTGCCGGGTTGTTCCTTACTAAACTGCATCCCGCCATTGTTCTGGTTATAGCTGCAATTTTAGGCCTTGTCTTTTCAAAAAAGGAAATGAACCTGTCTGAAAAACCGGTTAAATCTAAAACCTTCTGGTTCTTTCTGCTCTCACTGGGTTTAACGGGTTTGAGTATACTGATCCTTTTTATTTTTGCCAGAGATTATTTTACGCTGGCAACAATAATGTTAAGGATAGATCTCTTCTCATTCGGAGGAGGGTTAGCTTCAATGCCAATTATGTACCACGAGCTGGTTGATTTATTCGGATGGTTTGATGCTCATACTTTTATGGATGGTGCGATATTGGGACAGGTAACACCTGGATCTATTATTATTGCTGCGACATTCTTTGGATATATGCATTTTGGAATTCCCGGAAGTATCCTTGCCACAATATATATGTTTATTCCCTCATTCCTGATTCTAATGGGCATAATTCCGTTCTTTGATAAACTACGTACCTTTCCTCAGTTCAATAAAGTTATCAATGGCATTTTATGCTCCTTTGTGGGCCTGCTTGTTATTGTTACATATCGGTTTGCAATTGGAATACACTGGAATATGATTAATTTACTGCTGGCACTCACATGCTTTGCTCTGCTGGTACGCAAAGTTGAAGTAATATGGATCGTTCTGGGTGGAATTCTCTTTTCAATTCTGATCTCATGGCTGAGTTGACATTAAGTTCTTGAAAAACAACTAGTAATATTAAAAATGTGCTATCCTTCTGTCTTCTTGGCGATGAACAAAGGAGTTTAAAAATCGTTTGTTGAGTATAAGGTAATAAAATAAAAATAGTGTCATGGAGTATGAACGATCATGAAAATTAATAATGAAGAAATAAATAATGATCTGAGTGGTTTTCCAGAATATCTGGTGAAACTGATTAATGAGTCATTAGATGCGAAAGATTTCGGTAAAAGACTTTCCGCGAAAGACAGTATGGTAAATATGGGGAAAACAATCATACCGCAACTTCATAAACTATTATGCTCAAAAAATGATTCGCTTCGTATGTAAGCCAGCAAAATAATTGAGCTAATTGCCGACCGGCAATCCATTCCGTTTTTTATTGAGATTGCTAAATAATCCTGTTTTCGATATACGATGGATCGCAGTGGAAGGGCTTATTAAAATAGGCAGAAGGAACATTTGTCCTTTATTAAATTCGGTTCGTGATGGCAAAAGTTCTGTATTTTTTAACATGGGAACACACCATATTCTGATTGAGCTGTTAATTGAAAACGAGAAAAGTAAAATAAAGCCGTTATGCAAAGTCTCGATAATTATCCTGAACTGGGAGGAACAGCTCCTGCTCAGGCATCTGTCGCATTGAAAACTGTTTTCAGATGTACCACTTAGGTTTAACTTTTTATTGCATTAAGTGAAGTAGGCTGCAACTCCAATTACCTCATGCAAAAAAACGGAGAACTCGAAATCAGGGAATGCTTTGAAAATGTCAAAACTTTTTTTGTAACTTCTTTTATTTTTATCCGTATAAACGATAAAATGTCCTGAAGTATTACTGTTTTTTCTTATTATTAATTATTGGAAATCACAATGTTGCCATCAATATAGAAGGGCATGGATTTTATTCTTTAAACAACTGATTGACGATTTATAATTAAATTAAAGTTTCTGATTATGAAAGTTATTTATTTCAGTATAATACGGTCTAAATTAATAGAGTGCAGGATCAGCTCTATAGATGAAAAAATAAAAAAACTTCATGAATTGAATTTATTCTTTCAGTGCAGATTTGATCAGAATAAATCAGAACAGATTAATAGTAAGATTGAGTTTCTCCATAGAAAGAAAGAAGAATTAATGTCTGTCTTTCAGTTAGCTGAAACAACCAGCGCAACCAGCTGACTCATTGCTGAATTTTATTTCTGAATCCATTCAGGGAATGAAGGAATCGCACCTCTCAGCGATTTTCCTCATATTTCCGGTAAGCCGGTTTCTAATTATTTCCCTGTAAGCCTATCATCTGCTGATCAGGGATGATGCTCCCCATTTTATTTATTCGTTTGCAATTACCTCTTTTGGAATATACTTGGTTGTGAATTGTTTATTATTAAAATGGAAATAAAATTTCATCTTACGCGAAATAAAAAACAAAGTTATGTTCTGGCCTTCATACATTATGATGGCCTTTGCATTTTTTCTTATGAGCAGTTGCCAGAAAACTGGAACTAAAGAAGAATTATCAGTAAATGTACCCGATATCGAAGGGAATGTTTATGGAATAGTGACAATAGGAACACAGATCTGGATGGCTGAGAATCTTAAGAATACAAAGTTTAATGACAATTCAGCGATACCTCAGGTTACAGGTTTTGCTGAATGGACTAAATTGACAACACCCGCTTATTGCTGGATGTCTGATGATGAGATCTCTTACAAGAATCTATATGGAGCTATGTATAACAGGTTCACTGTGAATTCCGGAAAGTTGTGTCCAACAGGCTGGCATGTACCTACTGACAGAGAATATATGACACTTGAGGAGACACTTGGAATATCGGCCGACACTGTAAAAATCTGGGACTTCCGCGGATCATCCACCAGTAATGGTATGAAGATGAAGAGCAGTTCAGGATGGTCTTCAGTAGGAGATGGTACCAATACAAGCGGATTCTCAGCTTTACCCGGTGGTTGTCGGTATGCTATAACCGGAAGCTTTAATAATGTAGGTGATCTTTCATATTGGTGGACTTCAACTGAGGAAAATCCGAGACTGGCAAGGTATCGACGTCTGGATTGGAATAACAATGGAGTTTTTCGCGGTGCAGTAAATAAGCAGGGAGGAAAATATGTAAGATGTGTTAAGGACTAGCTTTTTTTGTGAACCAGATGTAAAGGATTTAGTTCCCATTTAGCCGACAAATGAAACCGAATTTCAGATTATGGAATTTTATAATACCAGACTGATTGATTCATAGGACAAAAAAAAGCTTTGATATACAGTTTTATCGTATATTTTTTCATAATCTGATAAAATGGATAAAAAAAGATTTGTTCAAAAAAATATCGATATCCCTTTCTAAGTAATTACATACATACAAAAATGACACGCAAAACAACCGATATCAGACAAGAGGAGATAAAACAAGCTGTACTTGATATTATTTATACTGATGGTTTGAAAAACCTCTCCACTCATAATCTGGCAAAACGGATTGACATGAGCGAGGGTTACATTTTTCGGTATTTTCCGACTAAACAGGATATTATTCTTTCCATCATTAAGGGGGGAAACAATAATATCCATGCTTCCTAAAGTTTTGATTTTGTTGGTAACTGCTGTTCCTGTTGCTATGCCAGCCATATTTACTGTAAGTATGGCAAAAGGATCGCAGCAGTTAGCAGCTAAAGGCGTTCTGGTGAGTCGTCTGAGCGCCACGGAAGATGCTGCAACACTAACTACACTGTGCATTGACAAAACAGGTACCATTACACAAAATAAATTGTCGGTACAGGATATAAAGACTGATGAAAATTTTACTACTGACGATATTTTGCGATACGGGGTACTGGCATCTGTGGCTGCCAACAATGATCCTGTTGATATGGCTTTTTTAAAAAAGGCTGAGGATAATAAAACTGACACTTCAGGTTACCGGCCAATCTCATTCACTCCGTTTTCAGCAGCAATTAAAAGAACAGAAGCTGTGGTGCAAAAAGACGGTAAGGAGTTCAAAGTAATGAAAGGTGCATATAATACTATCAAGGGTTTATGCATGCTTAAGCAATCAAAACTTGATATAACAGTGGATACCTGGGCTGCCAAAGGATTCAAAACAATGGCTGTTGCCATCCAGAAAGACAATATAACACCAATGGTCGGCATTGTTGCGCTGGTTGATCCTCCTCTGTCTGATTCGTCAATAATGATTAAAAGAATTACAGATCTGTGGATAAAGGTAAAAATGATCACTGGTGACGCGCAGCCTATTGCTCGTGAGATTGCCAAACAGTTAGGGGTGGGGGATGATATTGTTGCAGCGGGCTCACTGCGACAAAAAGGCTCCGGAACTGACAGTTATGAAGTTATTATTGCTCACAGCGGATTTGCAGAGGTGTTGCCTGAAGACAAATTTATAATTGTAAAAACGTTACAGCAACATTCGGAGATCACAGGGATGACAGGAGACGGTGTAAATGATGCTCCGGCATTAAAACAGGCCGAAGTGGGCATTGCCGTTAAATCAGCCACCGATGCTGCCAAACAAGCCGCCAGTGTAATTTTACTGCATGAAGGATTGGATAGTATTATTAACCTGATAACTGTTGGACGCACCACACATCATCGTATAACCAATTGGGTGGTAAGTAAAATTTCGAAAACACTATTCACAGTGGTATTCGTATGTGCCGCATACATTATCACAGGGCAGTTTGTCGTAGGCGCATTTGATATGGTACTTCTGCTGTTTATTATTGATTTCGTAACGCTTACCTTATCCACTGACATTGTAAGCTGGTCAAAAAAACCTGAAAGCTGGAATATAGAACCAATGGTAAAAAAAGGTTTTCTTTTAGGATCGCTATTGATAGTGGAAGCGTTGTTATGGTTATTTATCGGTAAAAGATATTTTGACCTGACCGACCTGAATCACTTGCATTCGTTTGGATTTGCAGCCCTGTTTTTTGCCAGTATTTTCAACATTTTCGTTGTACGTACACCCACTAGTTTTTATAAACAACCTACAGGTAAATACTTACGAATAATATATAAAAGGTTGGGTGGATCTATAATAAAAGTTGGAGAATTCCGTTATTGCGATCCTTGTTAAGCTGTGGCTTGTTTTTAACGGATAAAAGTTACAGGGATGGTTTTTTAATACTCCCCGGGTCGCTCAGAAGTTGAAAAAATGCCTGACAGCTTAGGAATATTTTTGCTGTCAGGCAGTTTTGAATTTTTTACAAATTTTATGCTCTAATTTTTCTCATCCTCCTTCTCAATTTCCGCCGGCTTTTTTGATACCACCTTACCTTTAGCATCAATCGAAACATCCAGTTTTTCGCCCCCTTTACTTAATTCAAATTCATACAATTTAGTTTCAGCAGTTTCTGATACTGCGGATTCTGAATTTTTATAACCGGCAAATTCTTTGTCGAGCGTAGTTTTTACAGCTGCCGGGATTTCTTTTGCAGTTATTTCATATTCTGTTTCCAGCCATTTAGCGTTAAGATCGAAGTTGGCTGAGTATTCTTTTCCATCCATCTTAAACTCAGCTTCCCACTCTTTTTCATTTTCAGCACCCCAGGTCACTTTAGTGGCAGTTGGGAACTTTTGTGAAAAAGCTGCTTTTATGTTAGCAGGAGCATCCTTAACCGCTTGTCCGGAAACATTAATAGTTATCAGAACAGCAGTGGCAATAATTAAAATTGGTGTTTTCATTTTACTTAGTTTTTAATTGTTGATTTACTTAAACTAAGCAAATGTAAATTATGAATCTAAAGGAATTTTGAAGTAGAAATTATACAGGGGCGGAATAGATTTAATTTCGTTGAGCCTTCAGGGTTCAGATTGAATATGCCTGATCTTCCATCTGTAAATTGTATGGCAGATTTATGCGAAAGGAATATCAGAGGATTGAACCGGGAATAGTAATCGGATTTCCGCTATGATCCTATAGCATAACGAAATATTTATTGGAATCGGAAAGATTTTCAGAGAATGATTATTTTATAATATTGAGTGAGATTAATAAAATAATTATCAGAATTCCGATCAGGGAAACAATAAACAGGAAATCCGCAATTGTTTCGAGTTTCTTTTCTTTCGTGAGGTTTGATGTGCGGATAGAGATAAAGGAGAAAATAGAGGCCAAGGTAAGTGAGAGGGCCACTGCAGATGTAAATTCATCAATATGATGCGTTTCGCTATGGCTTGAGATATGAACAGATGTGATTACAAAAAGGCAAAAACCCAATAGGGTAGCCGCAGAATTTAAAATGTGTTGTGAGGTTTTATTTGCCATAATGCAAAAGTAGCAATAAAATGTAGATGCCAAATGCAATCCCATATTAATCAGTCTTCCCCGAAACAAGCTGATTGTTGCAATATTAATGCTGATTAAGGGCATATTCAAATTTCCCCTATAAATTCAGCTTAAAATTTCACCCTCTTGTAGAAGGCTTTCTTTACTTTTTCAGCAGTGAAAATATAAATAAAAACGATTAAAACGATAGACAACATGAAAACCAGTGGCAGAGGGCTGAATCCGAAAATTCCGGCCAATGGAGTGTAAGGTAAAATCAGTGTCAGAAAAATACTCTGTTCCCACGGCTTTTTCAAACATCGAATTTATTCAACAAACATTATTATTGGAAACTGTAAAGCATTTTTAAATGGGGTATCTCTTGCACCATCTTAATTCCATTTTATCCTGTAGCCCACCTGTTTTCAGCACTGCAGCACCCAGGTATGAGATTTTATATTTGAATATCAAGTTATTACAGCGATTAATTATGAGCTTGCAGAAAACAGGAAAAAAGAATAATATTTAAAAGTCTCATTCGTTTCAAAAATGGCTGAAATATCTTTCTATTCTTTAATTACGATCTTTAAAAGGCCAGGTAAAACAATAAGCAACAATGGCAATGCTACAATGAAACCTCCAATAACCGCAATTGCTAACGGTTGGTGCATTTGTGCACCTGTTCCAATGCCCAATGCAAGGGGAGAAAGTGCAACTATAGCGCCCAGAGCCGTCATCAGGTTAGGTCGTAGACGCGCTGAAACAGCCAATATAAGTGCATTATTTCCTCCATTTTTCAATTCTGATAAATATTGCTGGATTGTAAAAATGGAGTTTTCGCCAATAATTCCTATGATCATGATCAGTCCGGTGTAGCTGCCCACGTTCAGGGGTGTGTTAGTAAGATACAAGGCAATGGCACTCCCTGCAATTCCCATCACGCTTATAAATAGCACGATCAGAGAATATTTCAGTTTTTTGAACATAAACAAAACAACAGTAAAAACCAGCAAACCACCTGCAATAAGTATCTTTAGTAATTCAGCAAAAGAATTCTGTTGTTCGGCATAGGAGCCTCCATACACTATCTGGTAGGATGAAGGCAAACTAATGCTTTTCATTTTATGCTGAATATCTTTCATCACACTTCCCAGGTCCCTGTTATTTAATCTGGCAGTAACTACACCCATGGATTGCAGGTTTTCGCGTTGAATTTCGGAAACGCCACTTAAAACCGTAAAATCAGCAAAATCGGATAATGGAGCATAATCGCCTGCAGAAGTACATATCGAAACTTGTTTTACTGCATCAAGAGGGGTTTTATCATTGACCGGAAAGATCATCCGGATGTTTGTCAACTGTTCTTTTTCCGGTACAGTTCCCACAACTGTTCCGTCGAGGTAAGCGCTTGTCTGTTCCTGCAGCAGCGATGGAGTAAGCCCGAATTGTTTCAGTTTGCCTTCCCTGGGCACAACTTTCATTACCGGGCCGACAACTACAATGCCATCAAATACATCGGCAGTGCCTGCAACAGTTCGAAGGCTGTCCGCCGCTTGTTTTGACAGATTTAGTAATTCATTGTGGTCGCTGCCGAAAATCTTTATTTCTATGGGTTGCACACTACTCATCAAATCGCCCAGCATATCAGTGATTACCTGACCAAAATCAACGGTAAGGGCAGGTAGTGTACTTTCTATTTTTTTCCGGATTTCATCAGATACTTCAACTGTAGTCCGGGATCTTTTTTTCTTTAATTCAATAAGGTAATCACCACGGTTTGGCTCGGTAATAAAGAATCCCATCTGTGTTCCGGTGCGCCTTGAATAGGTTTTTACTTCGGGAATTGCTTCGATGATTTTATCTACTTCGTTCAGCATCCGGTCAGTTTCATCGAGCGAGGTGCCCGCCGGGCTGTTGTAATCCAACACGATGGAACCTTCATCCATGTCGGGAAGGAAACCGGTCTGTAATCTCGGGAAAATGAATAGAATACTGATAACCAATAGTATAATTAACACACCGCTTAAATATGGTTTTTTGAATAAAGATCCGAGCCACTTGTATTCCGGAGCATGAAACGTATGGTTTTTATTAGAGAATGCTTTATCGCTGGAAAATAGCAGGTAAATAACCGGAAGTCCTATCCAGGTAATAAAAAACGAACATAACAGGGTGATGATCATGGTTTCCGTGAGGATTTTAAAATAGGCGCCGGCAATTCCTGTCATCAATTCAAATGGAATGAGGATAACAATGGTGCTTAATGAGGAGCTTACCATGGCAGGGAACAGGAACTGAATGGCTTTCCCGACCAGTTCATTTGACTTTTGCTGAGGATTTGCCTCGTGTGTCCGGTGAATCTGTTCCACCACTATAATGGCATCGTCAATTATCAGGCCTATGGCTGCCGCGATAGCTCCGATGGTCATAATGTTAAAATCGGACCCGATTGAATACAACACAATAAAAGTGAGCGCCAACGTTAACGGAATGGTAACGAGAAGTACCAAACTTGCTTTAAACGAACGTAAAAACACGATTACAACAACAATTGAGAGCAATAGTCCGATCCAAAGCACATCAATAATACTTTTGATGCTGCTGTTAACAAATTCAGCCTGGTTATAATACTGTTTCAGAACGACACCTTTGGGAAGAAGATGGTTTAGTTCAGCAGCTTTTTCAGACACCTGGGTCGCTACATCAATCAGGTTGCTGTTGGGTTGTTTCACTACGGCTACAAGAGGAAAATCGCGTCCGTCGGCTTTGATTTTAACGTATTCGTTTTTTTCTGAAATTTCCACCCGGGCCAGGTCCGAAATTTTAATCTGACGGTTGGCATCATTAAAAAGGACCACGTTTTCAAGCTGATCTTTATTGGAAATAGTGGCGTCGGTTACCGTTAGGTAAAGCCGCTTGTAATCAATGGTGTAGCCATTCGACTGAATAAAACCGGTTTGCTGAATGGCCGCGGCAATATCCCGTGTGCTGATTCTTAAAAGTTTAAGTTTCTGAATGTCAGGTATAATTCTATATTCCTTTTCCCTTCCTCCAATTACCTGAACAGCTGCAACTCCATCCACACGCGATAAATAGGGTTTCACAGTGTATTCGGCAATCAATTTCAGCTCAATCTGGCTTTTGGTTTCCGATTGAAGTGAGTAGCCCATAACCGGCAGGATGGATGGATTCATTTTCTCGACCGTAATCTGCACATCAGGTGGCAGGGAGTTTTTGATCTGGTTTATTCGCGATTCAACCTGTTGTTTATCAAGATCAATATCGGAGCCCCAATCCATGAAAGCCGAAATTTCGCAACTTCCCATGCTGGTTATGCTACGGATCAGTTTCAGGTTTTCAACTTGTTTGATGGCATTTTCGAGTGGTTTTGTGACTGTAACCATCATCTTGTCAACCGGCTGTTCGCCATTGTCGGCAATGATCTTAATTTTGGGGAAAGTAACATTGGGGAACAACGACGTTTTCATACTTTTATATGATAACGCACCACCTATTAAGATGAGCAGCAATATTACTGCTACCGGGCTTTTGAATCTGACAAATATCTTCTCCATATTATTTTACAACTTTTACAATGGTGCTGTCGGGCAAACCGTAAGCGCCTTCGCTGATTAAAGTGTCGTTTACAGATATATTCGAAGAAAGGATTTCAATCATTCGGTTGTTCTCAAATCCTTTTTTGACGGGTATATTGATGGCAATGCTGTCGTGCAGAATTTTCATCACCCAAAACGCTTGCTGTGCTTCGTTGGTCAACAGAGCTTCCTTAGGAATCAGCATGGCTTTAGAATGGCTTGACCGGATAAATTGAACGATAACATTCAAATTTTCAGGTACCTGTCGGTTACCCCGGACTTTTATCAGGACATCCTGGGTTTGCGATATTGCATTGATTACAGGCATTATTTTAACAATGTTTCCATCGAGGAAGGTGCTGTCGGGCAATACAATTTTACATGCCTTATTAATTTTGATCCATTTGTTGTATTGATATGGAACATTTACCAGTACCATCATTTCCCTATTGGCAACAATGGTGCAAAGCTGGCCGCCTTCTGCAACAAACATCCCCGATGAATTGGTATTCAGATCGCTGATGATGCCATCAGATGGAGCAAGGATACTGACTATTCCGTTTTTTGATGATGTAAGTTCCTGATCAATGCCTGAATTTTCCAAAGCTCTGTTTTCTTTGGTTTGAATTTCGAAAAGAAGATCATTTTTATGCACAACGTCACCATACTGGACATTCACTTTTTTGAGGTATCCGGTGATAGATGAAATGACAGAATTTTTTTTCAGAAATACTGTTTTGCCGTTTAAACTAATGATGTCATCAATTTTATCATATATGACAGTCGTTGTTTTAACAGTAACTTTCGGGTCAGCGTTATTTGCTGTCGTATCTGTTGTTTTGCTTTTGCACGAAATAAAAAATCCGATTAAAAACGTTATTACAATAAAATGTGTTGCTGATTTCATGAGATTCCTATTAGTAATTCCAATAATTGTATGAGATGATTAATGCTTGTTCTTCCAGTCCGAGAAGAGTGCGTTCCTGTTTTTTCGCGGCCAGGTCTCGG
>Ga0315272_10000188_pt1 | contig 29449 bp, 43 predicted proteins | sample C3_middle_MG_FD_203918 | JGI IMG/M metagenome (GOLD analysis project Ga0315272, IMG submission 203918) | Sediment microbial communities from Yellowstone Lake, YNP, Wyoming, USA - C3_middle | ecosystem: Environmental > Aquatic > Freshwater > Lake > Sediment | place: USA: Wyoming | collected...
GCTATCATGGACTACTGGACAAACTACAAAGGAGACCGCAAAAACATGCAGCAATACACAGCAACAATAAACGCAACACTAAAAACAGCCGTACTAGAAATATTAGAAAAAGTATTAACACAATAAACAAAAAACAAAAAGCAATTATTTTTTGGTTCTATTAGCGTTGTTATGGATCCTGCTCATGCTCAGACATTGCGTACTCTATTAATTCTACAAGGTCTTTTAGATACACAGCTATGTTCTCAAGAGCTTTTTTCACATACTCTTGATTGTTAAGAGCCTTGTTTGCCAGCTCCTCTATGCCCATTTTTGCAATCTCTTCACCACAAATCATATCATATTCATAGCCTGTTTCAACACCGTAGATGCGTACACACTTTGTTGTTGAATCATACTCGAATCTGAACGCCACACTGATTTTACGAACTATCATTGACAACTCTTTTGCATAGTCGGAGATCCATTGTATTGTGTTTTCAAGATCCTCTATCTTCTTTAATTTTTCGAGTGCTTGAATGATTTTTTCAAGAGTTTCTTGCATTTGGATCACCGGATACAGAAGTGTTGCGTAAGGGGAACATAAGTGTGAGCTTCTAAAAACCGTGATTACGTGTGTATAAAGTCTTTAGCCACAGTGTATAAAGGAGACAAGTAGGTGTATAGCTGTGCAAAAGTTTTGCACTTATCATGAGTACAGGTTTAGCCTTGGACTAGTAGCTTTAACGGGCATTGCTACAGGTTTAGTTGATGCTGCTATAGATGATTGGAGTGTTAAGGCTTTCGTGTGGGCGTCTATTCTTATGTTTTATAGCCTCATTGTTGCCTATGAGTTCATTGTGATGCCGACACCTTCACGTCCTCTTCTCCAAGCATTCCTATTCATTTTGATTGCACCGCTAGGTCTTCTTTCCATGCACCACTTCACATGGTTAGCACTATCAATATTGCTTGGAAAAACAATTGAGCAAAAGTTGTGGCTAGCACCACACATTTATGTGGATATAAACATATATAACGCAATAATGAATGCATCACTAGATATCTATATTCTGTTTATTGCAATAACCAATCTAAAGTCGTGTGAAAAGGAGTATGAGCATTAAGGAGCTGATCACAATATTTCTAATTGTTTTAGCCGATATGCTAACAACACACATGCTAATGTCAATTCACAACACCTGTAGCTTTGAGCACAATCCAATGCTTAGAGGATTGTGTGAAGCAATAGGATATAGAGCAACATGGATATGGCTACCTATTGAGTTTAGCTTAATAGTTGCTATTTACGAAGCTCTTAAGATGCTTAGAAAAATGCTTGGAGCAAGAATCAAAGCTGAAAAAATGTTTATTGTTTTATCTATTACACCTGTAGTCAATAATGTTTTTCATTTGTTGCTTGTGCTCTAGCAATCATCATCTGTCAGCTCATCGATTACTAGAATTACTATTGCAGCAATGAACAGTATTATTATGAGCCAAAAAATAATTATTGTTTTTTGTTGAATGTCTATGTAGATGCTTGTAATGTTGTGCATGTTATAGATACTTTGCTTCACTATGACACCTGTATCCATATTTCCCAGACTATTCTTGCAGATCCGCTGTATGAACCTATGTTGCCGTCGCAGAACTCTGCACCGCCCACTGATACACATGGCTGGTCGGTATCTCCATGGTCTTGGTCTAGGAATATAACATGAACATATTTTGTTCCATCAAGAACCTCTGCCCTCACACCAATAGCCATGTCATTGTAGTCCCAGTCAGCTCCACCCCAGCATCTGTCCTCTATCCATGCAAGAACCCATCCATCACTGTAGACAGATACCTTTGCACATGGAGTGTTCCCGTTCTTATCAGTCCACCTAACAGTCCACCCCATGCTGATGTTCTTTATATATAGACTTAGATTCCAAGCAGATGCTAATAGGCTTCCAACATAAGCCGTTTGATATGATATTGGAGGCTTTGTCATTACATATCCTCCTGGGGATGACAACTTGCTTGTGTAGTACGGTATAGCTGTATTCACATAGGTTAGTCTATCCGATACGGGGCTTAGATCCAGTATTCTAGCAGAATCCAAGCCCGATCCTCTATCACTAAGCGTGGCTGCCATGAGGTACTTCAATAGATTGTATAATGTGTCTAGACATGCAACTATATCTATCAGCTTGTTCTCGTGGTCAGGTTCAAGAGCTGTCATTGCCTGTAGTCTTGGGTACGATGTTGAGAGTCTCCAGCACTCAACAAGCTTGCTATATGTATCAACAGGCATTTCAATTCCTTTGAGCTTCAAAGCCTGGAGAAGCCTTCCAACAGCTGATGCAACATTTAGTGCACAGTCTGCAACAATGTTGAAGTGTGTTGATTTAACCTCCTTGTCTTTATCCACCTCGCTGTACATTGATGAGATGCTCGATAAACATGAGCCTACATCGCTAAGAGCACTAGACAATGATGTGTGCATAGATGGGATTAGAACCTCGAGTGTTTTTGCAAGCTCAAAGATTTGTATAAAACGCTTTATAACGAGCTCATATCCTTTGCCCGACTCAAACAGTGTTATATACCTGTAGGAGACCTTCTCAGCTCCAGACCCCTTATCACTAGTTTTAACGCTAAACCTGCTCAACTCTATGCCAATGCCTATATCGGTTGAGAAGGGTTTTAGAAAGCTCTTGTCAGAACCGCTACCATAGTCAAACATTTGTCTAGAAATAGATGAAACAGAGTCTATACCGACAGCACTATCAACACTTGAAACAGTTGTTGGCGGAGCAACAACTGGGGGTATATAGCTGAACTTCGGGATATTTGTTGGAAACGTGCTTGTAAAGCTCATGAAACTCCACTAACATAGCTACGTATCTTATTTATCCATGACACGATATTGTTTGCTACACATGTTAGAGCATCGAATATGTGTCTATGGTTATCTGGGTCAACAAAACTGCCTATGGACACATAGCTCAAAGAAATGTTGCACACTGTTACAGCAGATGACATGGCTCACACATCAGCTTATAGTTAGCTGTACCTGCAGTATCCATGTAGCACCAGAAGCCTTGGTACCGAGAGACTCTTGCTTCCTATTCAAATTGACGTAATTGTCACCACATCCATTGGCAACAGTCCACTCATTCCATGCAAAATTAGCTTCATTTGATCCAAATGTTGCTTGGAATATTACTGATGTTCCCGATATCTGTGGATATCCTGAGTCCACTTGCTTATAGTACTTGTTGGATCCCTGAAGACCTGTTTGGCTTGGATCAGCAGCTGTTGTTCCATCACCTACACCTATACACGAATTTGAACCGAAGTATGTTAATCCGCTTTGCCCTGTAACAGCTTTCCAGATAAAGTTGATGCCTTCACTCAGGAACACATTGCCTTTAACCTCCTTAACACCTATAAGTCTGTCTGGATACATCTCAGCAAGCTTTTCAGCTGGAACCCCACTCCTACCCAGCCTAGCTATCAAGCCGTCTGGATCCCTAAACATGTACACCCTAGTAACTGAGGTTCCTTTTCCATGCTCAACAACCATGTTCACACCACCAACCAATAAACATAGATAAAAAAACTAATATTGTTTTATGCGGTTCCAAGCACCTCCTGTACAAAGCCATATGGAAAGCTTCTAAGAGTTCCTTGTGTCTGTATAATCGTTACCTTGTACTTCATGTTGTACAGCAAGGTCTTTGCATGGAACCTTATCACAGGTTCTGAAACTGGCCCACTATATGTTACCCTTGCGTATAGCTTGTAGTTCGCACCATCTACAGCTATGTACTCCCTAACCTCTACAGCGTCCCCCGACTGAAGCTGTGAAAGATCTATATAGCCCTCAACAATGTAGTCATCGTTAGCACCAGTAATCTCAACAACAGTTGTCTCAGTATTCAAAGCAGATGGAGACACAGTTCCAGAGTACCTAGTCTTTGACTGCACCACTACAACCATTTATCACCACCCCCTCCTAAGAATCTCATCAATCTTTTTAAGGTGCTTATCCCTCTCATCAGTTAGTACAGTCATCCTAGATATCCTATCCCTAAGCTCAACCAACCTGTTTCTAATCTCCCAATCTGGTACTCGCTTAAGCTGGTCATAATGCGTCTTATGCTCAATTAACTCTCCATAGTAGAAATCAACATTTTGAAGCCAATCAAACTCCTCTAAGCCGAATATCTGATAACACCAGTTGTGAACACCAGCAAGCCAATGTGGATAATCATTTTTAAGCTGATTGTAAAGCTCAACCGCTTCATTGTAGTCCTTAGGAACATTAAAGACTCTCCTAGCCTTTGCCTTCTGTCTATCGATAGCACCGCTCTGATATGGATTATCACCTGTGATAATGACTATAACAGTTGAGGCTTTATCAGGATGAAACTCGAAAGCACCCCAAGTAACAGCATCTAAATCTACATAGTATTGTGGTACTGCTATTGGTAATAGTCTAATCTCTTCATCTGTGAATCCCTTTCTCTTTAGAACCTCATATTTGCTAGCATATTCATATAGGTAGTCTGGCAAGTTGCTTAGCTTCGGTATCTCAACAAGGTTTTGTGAAAGCTGTGGTGTGAACGGGTCTTCATACTTTCCACTACCTGCAATAGGTAGCTCTAATATGGCTTGTGCAGGCGGTGAAGGTGAGGATGGTGCCAATAGCTTTGAAGCCCCCACCGCATGACCACCTGGAGCATAAGATGTGTCTCCGTGACCTCCCTCAATACCGTACTGCCCACTCGCATATGTTGTGTCTGTTGTTGTAATCTTCGGCGTAGTCATGTCTGACCTAAACGACTTGAGGGTTGAGCCAGATATGCTCAACATGTATAAGTATCCATAGTATGATACCAAGTCCACAGCCTCACACGCAAGCCCAGTTATGGTGCCTGCGGACACTTTAATCAGATAATGGTCAGTTGTAGACATATTTATGTTGTGTGACGTTGCATAGTAGTTTCCGAATCCATTGAACCTTCCATAGGGCTGGTGAGTATACACGCCACATGTTCCTGTCTGAACAGCCTTATCTGTGAAACTATCGGATGTAAGTATGGCAACACCTCTATAAGCCTCAGCAATAACCGTCTTGCCAATAGCATCCAGATAAGCAAAACTCACACTCACAGTTGGGTACTCTAGCTTTGCTCTTGTTATTGATTGGTCTGGGTGGTCTATGGGTGTTTTGAGTCTGTGGTAATCCAAGACTATGTCAGGCATCTAATCACCTCAACTATATATAACCTTAACAAGTTTTTGTGCTATTATATCCCATCGATACTCGTTTGCCAATACCTTCTGTCTCCACTCCTCTGTCCTTGCCTTGTACTCATCATAGTTCTCCAATATATCGTGGATCTTGTTCAAAGCGTCCTCAACATCCACCTTATAGCCATAACCAATGTGAATAGCATTGTTTTCAAATACCTTCACCTTCTCACCTGTCTTCACACCCAAGAACGGAGGTAGATAATCCTTCCAAGATCCCCAATAGCCAGCAACACATGGTATTTCACGTGCTAGTGATTCCAAGCAGTTGATCTCAAATGCTCCTCCTCTGCTAAACATTAGTGTTATATCGGCTAAGTCATACAATGCCATCTTCTCGTAGTCGTTTAGCCATCCATATACCTGCACAGCACCGAGATGCATAACCTCTTGGAATGCTGGGGAGTTAGGCGTCATAGTCTTTAGAACTAGTACAGCATCTTTGCGTTCTTTAGCAAGCCTTGCATACACCTCTTTCGCTTCATTCCATCCTTTACGCTCTTCACTATGCCAAAGCCAAAACAGGAGGAAGCGTTTATTCTTCCTCGTTTTGTACAGGTAAAGATCAATCAGGACGGGATTAAGCTTCTTGACAGGTGATGTCTCCCAGACATTGGGGATTGTGTACCAATCAGGATCCACACCATGAGGAACACGATAAACAGGCTTCTTAACCCCTGAACTCTTGAAGACCTCTACACAGAAGTTAGAAGGAACAACAATTTTATCGGCATAGTTAAGCAAATCAACAGCAAAATCACTCATTCTATCAGAATCACACACATCAACAGCTATCAACTGATTGAACCGATTCCTAAAGTCATTTATGTATTGCGGTATCCTATGCTTCAGGTTTTCATTGACGACCTTGTTGAAATGCTGGATAACACGGTTCCAGATGTAGATGTGGGGATGAAGTGCAACATCATAACTTATGCTTGGATAGAAACTTGGGAAAGCAAGCTCATCCATTTCATAGACTCTTGCAAGGTTCAACTTCTTTATGTACTCAACATGCTTCTTCCCCACAATTGTGAAGCTCACAGTATGATGAAGAGGCATTACATAGAGAATGGGGTTCATAAAACTCAACACCTCTTCCTAGCCCATGCCTGTATATTTGAGCCACCATCGTTTTGAATCTTATCCACTACAAAACCGATTGATTCAAGCAATCGTTTAAGCGTCGGTATAGTAAAACCAGCTTTATGGATGTTCTCAGGATAGTCCTGACCTCCATAGACCCAGTAACTAATAGCCTTCCATCCACAGAGATCACCAAAGCAGAAGTCAGGATTTAGAATAACCTTCTTTGCTATAGCCTCTAAATCAGGTACCTGTATGTAGACCACTCCATCGCATTTAAGAACTCTGTAGATGTCTCTAAGAAGATCCTCTACCCTCCTCCAACTAACATGCTCTATGCAATCCTTAGCAATTATCTCTTCAACAGAGTTGCTTGGAAACGGCTTTAGAAGATCCTTCTCAAGGTCAAGGACAAGAACATTAGGCTTGGTCTTCCTGACATCGATGTTTATATAACCATCCCTAACATCATCACCACAACATAAGTTTAGCTTCATTGAGAATCGCTACCTCGATGCAGCAATTTCAAACTCGGCATCAACACTTGTAGTAGGTGTTTCTAGCCTCACATATGGATATGCTATTCCTTGGATAATATCTATGCCCTCGCCTGCACTAGACAGTGAATAGCTCTTTAACGTTCTCCACGTCACACCATCGATAGAAACCTTTAGGTATACAGTCCCCGCTCCACCAAGCCTGTAGTAGACATTGACATTGGGTCTTCCACCCTTGTACAATGTTACGCTGAAGCCGCTAGTGTTATAAGTAGCTACTATTGATCCATAGGCACTAACGGGCTTTAACTCATTCATAATTTCTGAAGGCGACGAAATTGCTACCCTTCCATACTCATCGACTGGTTCTGCAATTCTAATGCCTAGGTTGCCATATTGATCGATGTTGAGCCTAACAACAACATTCCTTGTCTCCCCCATATACTTCTCTATTGTTGTGATTGACCCATAGATCTGATCCAAATCACTAGCAATCTTTGACAACTGGCTTGACTTGTCAATAGCATTTGTTATCTGTTGCTGTGCAATGTCGTAGAACTGGTAAATGCTTATAGGATCTCCATCTAAGATTACTGGTCTTCCTTCGGCAATTGGTCTGACGGCAAAGTTTCCGTAGATAGCATTAACTGTTTCTACATTTATGTCATGAGTTCCATCGGTTAACCAACCATAGAGATCATTCAATGCATCTACAGCTGCATTCCACTCCCAGCTCCTAAGAATCTCAGTGCCCTTGTGCCTTAGACCCCTCCAGCTCACTTCTTATCACCCTTCTCAATTAATGCTGTAAGCTTCTCAATCTTGTTGCTTAGCTCATCAACTTTTTCACTTAGTTTCTCAATTGTTTCCTTGAGCTCGTGAAGCTCGTTCCTAAACAGCATATAGAATATGTATATCACTACCCCCGCCAAACCATAGTTCACAAGTATCATTGCGAGCTGATCCTCCATAGGCATGGTAATCACCTTCTGGTAACAATCTTAGGCGGTTTCTTCAATTCTTCTGCAATCTTCTTAAGATCCTCACTAAGCTTAGCTAATTGTTGCAGTGATTGCTGTGCTTGTTGTGCTATCTTCTCTCCCTCCTTAACCGCTTTATTAGCTTCCTCTCGGATCTTCTTAATCAATTCTTCAAGTGATTGGGATTGGGAACTCATGCACACCACCCAACAAAACTGATTTTAGCTACCTTGCATAGCCATCACCCTTGCCCTCCTCAGCATAGCAGTCCTCTTAACCAGTGCAAGCCTTGTCTCAGGCACGCCAAGCTTCCTCAGATAGTCTAGTTCTTGATCTAGACCAGCATCATCTAGAACTCCATATGCATAGGCATTGATCAGCTCAGTCATATAGCTGCGGATCTCTGGATATGCTTGATAAGACATTATGTACTCTTTCCACATCTGCTTTATCAGCTCCTTAGTGTTCTGATCAATTGGTAGTGCATCGACTAGCTTGCTTATCCTTGTCCACGCCATATCAGCAGCTTTATCTGTGTATCTAGACATTGCAACAAGTGCTCTTGGTGTGCCAATCAAGTAGTTGAATGCGTGGTACGCTAGGTTAGCACCAATAGTCTTCTGAACAATTGATATCTCGAGATCCTCCCATCCATAGCTCTTCAATATCGAGAAGACAGGATCAAGTTGCTTAATGTCTATGATTGCATACTCAGCTAGCCTGAACATTGCGTTTGCCCATCTCCTAACCTCATCCACTACAGGTCTTAGATAGATGTAGTATGTCCATATCTCCGCCCAAACACCTGTAACCCTCCTAGCCTCTAACACATCCTTAATGTACTTGCGTACAGCTGGAATGTACTCAGCTAGTGTTGCGAGCATCGATGGTGTCGGCACATACTCTCTAGCATTCTCGATAGCAAGCTCAAGCTCGGCTCTGAGCTGTAGCAATGCTATCTCAGGATCTGTGAAGCCATACTTCTTAGCATCCTCCAGTATCTTCTTCCACACATCCTCGGTTATAGCTCTGTACCTCAAAGCACTTAAAGCAGTTGAAATAACAGCTTTATAGTCAGATTTAATCGGTCTTAACATTATGTACTTTATCCACAGCTCCTTCTCATCCTCTGGTATAGGTGCATACCTCAATGTTCTCTCAACTATCTCCTTGTCTATCTGCACATACTCAGCTAGCGTCGCTATCTTAGATGGTGTCAATCTCCACTCTCTCCACAGATCCTCTAGCCACTCTAGCCAGGCCCTCAGGCTTCTAAGCCTCAGCTCCTCATCTGTGAACCCAAGAGCCTTCGCATATTCATTAACAGTTTTAACGATTTCTTCTGGCACCTCAAACCATAGATAGACTCTATAGTAGGTGCTAATCAGCGACTTGAATTCATCGACAAGTGGCTTGACCCTAGCATACTTCTCTACGATTGGTCTGAAAACTGGATCAACATTGTAGTACTTGAGTAAATCAATTGCTTCAGGAACATACTCGATCATCGATATCAATGTTAGCAATGTAGGTCTCCACTCCTTAGCCTCGTCAACCAGTAGCTCTAGCTCTGCACGCATCTGCAACAAGGAGAGCTCTACAGGTGTAAAGCCATAGCTCTCAGCATTCTTGAGAATCTTCTCCCAGACATCCTGACTAATAGCACCATACCTAAGAGCCTTCAAAGCAGTGTTAATAACAGACTTGTAATCAGATTTAATAGGCTTAACAGCTATGTATGTCTTCCACAGATCCCAGTACTCCTTAGGAACATTATACTTGCTGAGAGCATCCTCAATTATTTTAACGTCTATAACCATGTACTCTGCAAACGTGGCGAGCTGAGAAGGCGACGGTATTGCTTCTTTCTTTGCAATGTTGAGGACGGACTTAGCAATAACTTTGTATGCCTCAATCTCGATTATGTGCAATGGTATAACCTTTGACACGGTCTCTATGAAGCTTATTAGCTCCTCCTCTGTTACATATCCCTGTGCAATCCTGTACAACAGCCATCCACTTACCCTTGACCACCAAGTCCTAACCCTTTCAATTGCTTCAATATCTTGAGCAAGTATCTGTGCTTCTAGCCATAGCTGTATGTATGCTTCATCAAATTTGATCTCCATTTCTTGGCCAGTGATTGCCTTGGTGAGTGCTTTGTAGTAGATGTTGAGAGATGAAATCATTGACTTAAGCTTCTCTAACGCTACCTCAGGCTTCAATGCAAGTGATCTTACGCCTGACCTTATGTATGAGTATATCTCCCTGTAGATATCCATTACCCTGTCTATAGCCATCCTCAGCTCCAGCAACTTCCTCTCATGTGGTAACCATCTCACTGGTAAGTTGATCCATCCACTTGTCCACACCTTGTTTACAGGATCCCAGTAACCAACCAAGTATGAAACTGTTATCAAGCCTGATAGATACTTCTCCGCATCCTCAACCGTTATCAAACCTTCTTTGAATAGATTTAGCCATCCAGATCTAAGCAAAGTCATTTCATCGGCTATAGCCATGATGTTTTCAGCTACAGTGACTATTGGAATCCATGCTGGGTGAAGACCTGTTGCTTGAACTAGTTTGCTGAACCATCTCAGATCCACTTGTATAGGTGTAGCAGCATTGCTGTCTATCAGGCTTGGTACAATCTCTACTAATGGTGCATACGTCTCAAACTTTACTCCGGCCTTCTCAAACCTGTCAGCCATGAACTGGAATATGCCATATCTAGACATCCATCTCATATCGATCTTTGTTGGAATATCGGCTGCTAGGTCTGCCATTATCCATGAGTCAGCTGTCCATCCACCAAGCTTGTTGTAAATCACACTGCCAATATTAATGCCGTACATCTCAGTTTCCTTCGTGAACCACGAGAAGTTGCTGTATTCAATCCATTTGAAGTATGCGTTTAACGCAAGCTCAAATGCTTTAACAGCATCTGGATCCTTCAACTGTTTCTGCAATGCTAGTGGTGATATTGGTACACCTGCACCGACTTGTTCAGCTTCCTTAGCAAACACCTGCTTAATGGTATCGGGTGGTTCGAACCACAATAAACCTGATAGTGCTCTCATATAGAACTGCCACAACTTCTCGAAGGATGGATACTTGAACATCAATAGGTATATCATTGTTGTCAAGTCTTCGTTCCATCCCCTGATCCACGCCACCTGCTTCATAACGTCTACGCCGGGGAAGATATCACGCTGTGTCATTCTAGCTAGCTCTGAGTGCGTTGGAAGCTCAAAGATGTGGCTTAGGTAGATCTTCCTCTCCTTGCCGAACCTGTCAGTGAATGTGATCTTGAATTGCTCTGGAGGTGCTGTTAGGAAGTCTATGTACCACTTCGGCAATCCATAGATCTTCAAATGTGCTCTAACAGTCATTAACAACTCATTCAGTTTCTTCTCATCCTTCAGACCTTGACTCAGTGCAAGCATCCTCCTAGCATAGTCAATCAAAGCTGTCTCGCTAACAGGCTTTAGGAACATATTCACCTTTGCACCAGCATCAAGCTCCTCTTTCAATATATCGCCAAGAATGTCTTTAATCTTTGTATCATAGTATGCTACAATCCTTGGAGCATAGAGTTGTTGCAGATTTGTGACAAATGTGCTTGCCAATGCCATTGACATGCCTAGAGCATAGCTGTGAGCAAATGATTCGAGCGGTTCAAATAATGCATCTATGAGTTCATGGATCTTTAGCCTGAAATCAATTCCTCCAATCTTTGAGCCTATTAATGCTGGTTCAATAGCTATTTGGAAATCAGCTACTGTATGTGCTACGCCACGTAAAATTCGGAATAAAGCAACAGATTCCCAGAACGCTATTGCTAACTCGCCTCCAAGTTTCCATGCGTTCTCTCCAACTCCTAGTGTCCTAGTCAATGCTTCTCTAAACATCTCTTCAACTTGTGGTGCAACAGTATCGAATGTGATTAACCCAGCTGGACTATGCTTTGCTATCCATGGTTCAATGAATGTTCGTGCCCAGTTTTTGAATCCCTCTGCAGCTGTCTTAAATGTATTAGACACAGTCTTAACAAAATCTATTACACGATCCTTAACCCAGTTACCGAATTCAACTGCCCTATCATACAACCAATGAGCAACCCATTCAAGAGCACCCTTGATAGCTTCATAGGCTTGTTCATACCACGGCTTCTGCTCCTGATCTGGAGCTCCGCCAAATAGCACTAGTGGGGGTAGACCTGCACCATCAGTCCATTTAGTAATGTCATTGTTGTTTACAGGAATTGTTGGTAGGTGGAGGGAGCCCAGCACAGGGTTGATAATGTACTTGACTATTGCCTTCCATGGGTTGGTCGCAAAGTCCTTTATCAGCATCCAAGTAAATTCAGCACCTTTTCGTATCTTGTCAACAAAGTCGCTGATATGAGTCAGATTAGCTAGTATCTCCTTAGCCTTTGTCACAGCGTTTGTAACTGTGTTTACGAATTCGTTCCACTTCTCCTCAATTATCTTAGGTGTTTGCTTCAATGTGTCTATGAACTCGTTCCACTTTTTCTTAGCATCATCAAATGCTTTCCCGAAGGTGTCTAAAGCATCTTTAATGATGCCTGGTAACTTCGTAATGTTGTCAATAACGCTTGATAGAACTTTCCCAGCGTCCTCGAGAGACTTCCTCATGGTGTCAACTGCTTTGCTGAATGCGTCGCCAACCTCTCCAAGCCTCTTCTTAACAGTGTCAATACCTCCTGTAACCAGATCTCTGAACTCCTCCAACTTCTTAGTAATGGTATCAGCTAGATTAGCAAACGTCTTAGGCAAATCACTTAATGTCTTGCCTATTTCGCCCAAGACCTTCTTTGCGGAGTCTACAAAGCCTGAAACCGTCTTCCCAGCATCCTCAATCATCTTAGGAATGCTTGTAATCAAGTTCTTTGCTGTTTCAAACGCACCTGTGATTGTCTTTCCAAAATCCTCTAAACCACCTCTAACCTTGTCAATGATATCCTTCACTACGTTCGGCAAGTTAGTTATCTTCTCCCAAACCTCTCCAAGTGTCTTCTTAGCTGTGTCCGCCCATCCAGACAGCACCTTCCCAGCTTCAGCAAGTGCATCGCCTATTAGCTTTGGTAAACCAGTTATCTTGTTCCATACCTCGCTAAGGATATTCTTTGCAGTATCTGCCCATCCTGACAGTGTTTTGCTTGCCTCATTAAGTGCATTGCTGATAATGTTAGGCAAGTTCTTGATAGTATCAGCTACTTGCCCCAGAACCTTGCTTGCAGTATCAATAAATCCTGATATGATCTTTCCTGCCTCCTCAAACTTCTTAGGCAAGTCGCTTAGGAAATCACCAATGATTTTACCAACATCACTCAAACCCCTTGAGATCGTGTCTATTGCTCCTGACAACAACTTCTTTGCATTCTCTATTGCTTCACTGAACTTAGATGGTATGCTAGCAATGGTGTCAGTGATTAGCTTGATAAGGTCTTGGACACCGCTAACAATCTTGGGGAAGTTCTGAGAAACCCAGTTTAAAGCACCTGTCAATGGATCTAGAACAACAGATCTCAATGTGTTTAAGATATCGGTTAGCGTGCTTGGAATGTTGCTGACAGTGTTCCATATATCGCTAAGCGTTTTTCCAACAGAGCTGAACTTGTCTTCAATTGTCTTTTTCAGTGTATCGATAAAGCCTGCTACACCGCCAAGAATTGTGTTCACTATCTGGCTCCAAATATCGTTTGTAGCTCTAACCTCGGCGGCAATAGCATCCCAGTCTATCCTGTCCAGATCCTCTGACTTGAGAATTGGTGCAACAAACTGTGTGCTATATATACTATATATAGTATTTATAGTAAAGTCGTCTAGTTTGTCAAGCGATGGAATGGCGTCAAAGCTTTGAAGCCTATTAACATCTATGCTGAGCAACAGATCAATGTTTATGTTTCCAACAACTTCTCTCCAGTTCACGTTATCCATGTCTCACCCCCTTCTAAGCCTCGCCAAGAACCTTGCACGCATAGTCTCAAGCTTGATAGCTCTATAAAGCTTCTTTGCACAGTCCTCTATCTGATCTTTCAGCTCCTCCACATCCTTGTCAGGGAACTTTGTCTGGTAGATATCTGTGCAGAACAAGACAAGATCATTCTTAAGATCATCGTCCCCAACCTCACCACTGGCATAAGCATCTCTCATTCCATAGATAATCGATGCTATCTCTAGCCTTGTCTTAGCATCTGTGACACCATCGATCAGTTTAATGATTAGCTGATCAAGTGTTTCGTACTGGCTTGACATGTTTCACCCCCTACTTAAAGTCCTCGTTAAGAGCTTTATAAAGTGCACGGAGCAAGATATCCTCCTTTCTAATCCCATACTTAACCTCTATCTCCTCCAACTTCCTCAAAACCTTCTCAGGAACCTTGATGCAGATATCGTAATAAGGCATAGGAGCATCACTTCAAAGAAAACTATATTAACTTTCTTGATTTAAATATAGGACTGGTTTGATCAGAGAATTGGGGTAGAATGCACATGACTGAAGATATTGAAGAATTTACAACAAAGCCTGTATCAGAGCTTGATCTAAACAAGATGTTTGAGGAGGAGTTAAACAAAGAGCTTAGGAATGTATTTGACCGTCTAATCAATTTTGCGACAGGCTATATTATAGGGATGTCAAAGTATGCTTCACGATGGCTTGGACTGAATGTTCTTGTAGCGTATAGCTATAGCTATGAACCTGATGGCGTAAAGTTTGAAGTTAAATTCTTTCTCGATCAGCAGTCAATTGAGAAGCTGAAGAAACAAGTTATGGAGAGGGTGGAGAAGAAGTGGGTGAGGATAAAGCTTGCTGAACAATATCTAAAGAGTCGCAATTTAAAGCAACCTACATAAGCTGGTCAATCCACGTATAACCAGATTTTAACGAGCTTGTTTTTCATTTCCAATATTCTTTTCTCTGTTTTCTCGGAACAAAGGTGAGCTAAATGGCTCTCTACAAGTCTGGACAAGAACGATTTGCAAAGTGGAAAGCCAAGTATGATCCAACAACAATATCAGCAAGATTCACACAGGTAGCTAGCATAGCAGCTGACAGAGCACAGGAAGGACTAACACTCTTCGCCAGCGTCGATGACCTAGTAAGACCAATACTTGACAAGTATGGAATCACAGGTCCTGATAGAGCTAAGTATCTAGGCTTTGCTAAGAAGCTACTCAAGCACGTGGGCAGAGCTAAGGGAGATGCAGCTATTGCAATGGCTAACGGTGTTAAGGCGTTCTATGTAACAGCAATGAAAGCTGATCCTGCCATCCTCGATGAGATTATACAAGTAGTTGTTGGATGGGCAATAAGCTACTAACGCTAGCACATTAACACAGTTTTTATAGCACGATGAACCCCCTCTGCGGGGCGAGAACAAGAAACAATTGTTTTTATTTCTTTTTCCTCTTCATTTTCTTTGTGGCTCAATCATGAACAACTATATAGATGACTATGCATCTGACTACTATGTTCTAAGAGTGCTCTACGTAGCGAGAAAGATTAGGCAAATTGAGAAGCTTCTTGAGCTGAAAGGAGTTCCAAGGAGTCAGTGGAGCAAGTACAGAGCCTTTGCATTGCAAGTAATCAATAAAAACCTTGAAACAGAGGAATACATATTGGAGGTCGGATCATGATACGCATATACACATCCTACAAAGCTGTTTCATTGAAGACGGTCGCAAATCACATTGCTAAAGTAGCTAAGTCAATGAATATCGATGCTGAGATCAAAACAATTTATGAGCCTGCACACTTCGTTAAAAAGTACACTAATAGCGTAATCATTGTAATGACAGCAGATCCTCTAGCTGCAAGTCCTTGGATCTTGTTTGCTCGTGACTTAAGCAAAATCGGTGTCAAGAATGTCTATTACGGTGTTGTTGAGGGGAGGCTAAACTATCACCACGTAACTGATTGGATGTCTCAAGTCAGATTCGTGACACCAACAGAGTATGTAGCTACCAAGATGAAGGCAGTTGGACTAAATGTTGTTGCTGTTGTTCCTCACGGCATAGACTTTGACGAGGTTAGGGAGGGAGAGAAAGCAGTTCCAAAAGCTGTTGAATACATGAACAAATATGGACTGGATCCATCTAAGCACATTATAGCTCTAACAATTGCAAATGCCCATCCAAGGAAAGGACTTGCATGGCTAGACAAAGTAGCTGAAATAGTTGCTAAGTTCACCAAGCCGATAAAGTTCTTCGTGATCACAGAACCAGATGGACTAAAGTACTTCAGGAAACATGATAATTTAGTTGTTTCTACAGACTTCGGCAAACTTCCAAGAGACTTGGTTTTAGGTTTAATTAAGGCAAGCCATATGCTAGTAATTCCATCATTTAGTGAAGGCTTTGGACTTCCAGCATTAGAAGCAATGGCTTTGGGAACCCCCTGTGTAGCAACAGAGCTCCCACCATTGAAGGAATTTGCAAAGTGTTGGTTCGTCAAGTACTCACAGGTGTCATACTTTGACAAGACTGTTGCTGGCCCATCTGGGATAATCTTTGAGCAGTACATCTATGAGCCCGAAGACTTTGCAGCACAGATTCTGAACGTAGCCGATGTAATAATGAACCACAAGGAGGTTTTGGAGGCTTGGAGGCTAACAGCTATAGAGGAGGCTCAAAAGCTAAGCATTATGAATGTTTATCCAAAGCTTATCAGGATGGTGATGTGAGTTGGAGGATCTTGCAAAGATATTCAATGACTTGGTGAACCAGAAAAAGAAGTATCATGCAAAGACGCTGTCAATCGATGCTGAGGATACTCTTGTCCAAAGATTTCTATCTGTCTATGACCTTACAATGGATATCTCCAGCCTCCTCATCCCAGAGTTCTACTACGCATCAATGAGCCTTTCACTGACATTCGACTTCGACTTGTTTGAGCTTGAGCCTCTAAACCTAGAGTTTGAGTGGAGGTTTCCAGATCTAGAGGAGTGGCTGAAGGGTATAAACATAGTTATCGATAAGATTTTCCCAGACATTGCAACTGATATCGAATCCTTTGTAATGAATAACTTCAAAGATGTTTACATAGGTGATATACTTAGTACAATAACTGAGAAGTGCTACTATGGAAAGAGCACGTATGGAAGTTGCTATGTGGATCCAGCAGCAGTAAGAGAGTTCCTGAGGACTGCAATAGCATTAGCAATCAAGAAACATGCTAACATACCTCACAGAAAGCTGTTTATAGAGACATTGTCTAGAACACTTGATGTAAATACTGATGTAGCTAGATTTGTGCATGATAAGATGGCTATGATTGCAGACACACATGTGATTTGCTTCACACTCGACTATGGTGTATTAGACGTTTCGCAACTCTGTGAGCAGTATGAGGCTGATCCATCGATGGGTAAATCATACTTCGTGAATCTTGATAATCAAATTGTTTCTGTTGCGTTCAAGAATCTTGCTGATGCACAGTATGGATGTATACTCGATATAACACCTTTAGACTACTGCTATGTAATGCCTGAGGAGGATGTGTATGAGCATAGCCCTGAGATGTATGTTGCTAGTGTAGAGGATAAGCTGAGGAGATTCAGAGAAAGATTCATGCTAACACCATTAGCACTAACAAACTATGAGACTGGTGATGAAGCTACTGACTACACAAAGAACGAGAGGTTGGAGATATGGGGCAACCTAATGGCTTTGAGATACAAAATTGAAGCAATTGTGAAGAATTGGCTAGACAACAATGTTCCGGATCTAGATGTGTACACGAGGAGGAAGTATGTTACAGCTGTTCTGCAGTTGTTTGGGCATGTTGGTAAAAGACATAAGTGGGGATATGGCGTGTTCAAGGTTATGAATAGCGAGGATTTGAAGAGCTGGTGGATAGATTACTGGAGTCAGCAGGGGCTTGACAAGGATGTTCTGGAGAAGTTGTGGAATTTCATATCACCATTGCTACCTAGCCTTGTTGAGGAGAAGTTGGAGCTTGGTAGAAAGCCTAGAAAGAAGAGGCTTGGAAACGTGATTAGCTAATGAAAAAACGCAACATTTATTAATCTTTGAAAGCAAAGTAGTTTAAGCGGTGGTTCTATGTCACAGACACAAACCACAACACAAACTCAGGCACCAGTTGTTGAAGCAAAACCAGCTACACCTGAAGAAGCTAGGAGGGAGAAAGTAGGTCAGGCATTTGCAAGGCTAGTTGCTGCCGCACAACAGCTAGCCTATGAAAAAGCAACACTTGAGTATAAATCTGAGTACAAGTTTGAAGAACTGAAGCCACTATTTAAAGCAATAGACAATGTGATCAAGAGGGTTAAAGAGCTCCACATGCTGTTAGCACCAGAGGAGCAAACATGAGCAAGAGATTATTAGAGCCAACTAAGGCAAGACTAGAAGTTGTTATAACACCATTTGAGGTCGAGGTAGAGGACTGTATAGTGACTATTTACGAGGTATCAATAATCCCAGCTCCACAAGTACCAGAAGGAAGACTATATTGGGCAACAAGTCAAATCCATTGCAGAGTAGGAGACAAAACTGTTTCATCAATTATTTTTCCTATAACATTTAGGAACTCTGATGATCTTCGCTCAAAGCTTAGTGTAGAGGTATCAAAATTCAAATACAATCTTTTTCTCTACGGAAAGGATGAGCTGAAGAGAAGAGGACTAGCAGTTTAAACATTACTTCATTTTTTCTATTGCCCTTTATTTGCACATGATTTTCTTTTGATTGCATACTCAGCAAAGCTTTTAACCCCGCCTATTTCAGTTTATTTTAGGTGATTGTGAGTCATGGTGAAGAACGAGAAGCTTTACAAACCTCGTGAAGTTTGTAGGCTTTTAAACATTAGCTATTCAACATTGTTGCAATGGATTAGGCAGGGGAAGATAAAGGCTATCAAGGTTAATGGTTACTACAGAATTCCAGAGTCAGAGGTAAGGAAATTGATTTCTCAGTCATAGATCTTTATTCATCACCACTAATATTCATCGGACCAGCCGATCATCATGGGGTCAGAGGGGATGACAACAGATCAAGTTAAAGATAGTGCTAGCGAGCAAAATAAAGATATTGTTAAATTAGAGCTTGTTCCAGTTCTGCCTTTGCTTACCAAAACAAAACTAGTTCTTAGTCTTGGCAATAAGTATAGGATTGTTATCCTGAAACAGTCTAGAACCAAAGGAATTTATAATGGGGTCATTGATCTTGGTGAAAAGCCATATTTCATAGATGATTTTAGCAATGAAAACGAGCTTGGTGATAGACTTAGAGGGTGCCCGGATCCGATAATTGCATCTAATGCTGATGTTATAGCTAATAAAATATTTGAGCACATTAGGATGTGGAAGGCGTTACTTGCACTAAAGGAGCTGGGGAAGACTAACGTAGGTTCATTCAATTCTACAATTGTTTCCAGTAGCCGGGTTGCGGGACAAGTTTTGCAGAGCACAAACTCTGCAAATGCTGCACAGAACCAGACTCGCAACCCGGTGGGTGGAAACAATTATACAGTTGAATGGTACAATCAATTCCTTAATTATGTTAAGGAGTTGAGGGGGTGGTTCAATCCCTGTACTGAGGGAACGGAAATCAAGAAGAGTGTGTGTCAGAGAGTAGTAGAGCTATCAAGATTTGTTAGTAATCTTAATCCTGAGAACCTGAGGATCGATGACATTCTAAGAATTATTGCAATTGTGTTTGGCGATGAAATAGCTGAATTAACAGAGTTGGTTGCGTCAGTTGGTTTAACATTGAAGTTTGTCGATAGAGCTAGAGGAATTGTTAATAACAGACCTGTGTGGCTAATGATTATTTCTCGACCTTCAAGCCTTAAGACAACTGTTTTGAGCTTCTTTAAGGAATCCCCCTACATGTTTTATGTTGCTGATGTGACCAAAGCAAGCTTTTTGCCTGCTGATCCAGAGCAAGAGCCTTTGATAGCAAAAATGAATAATAAGGTTACAGTATTTCCAACACTGTCTAGCATTGCTGAGAAAAAGCCGGAGGAAGCTAAGGAGATACTTGCCGTTCTCGAAAGTATATATGATGGTGAGTATAGGAGGAGCACGGCTAAGGGTACAAGAGGTCTACCAGTAGACACTGTGATCATAGGTTCCTTAACTCCTGAGGTGTTTGAGCACGAGCTTTTGCCGAAAATGATTAGCTATGGATCTAGGTTCCTAATCCACAGATACGATATTTCACAGGAGTTGGCTCTAGAGATTGGATATCTTCTAAGCAATCCTGTTGGTACTCTGATTGTCAATTACTTGACGTCAATAATCAGCTCATTGTTTACCTATGCAATGGATTCTATCAACTTTGATAAGCTTATGAATGTTGTTATGACACCTACGCAGGAATCTGAACTCGATGTTTTAGCTGACTTGATGTCTAGACTACGAATTGTTTTTCACAGAAGGGTTGAATGGATGGAGGAGGAGGATGAAAACACAGGTAAAGTGAGATACAAAAGAGTTGAAATGCTTGAGCCTTCACAGTTTGATGCACCCATACGTGCAAGGATGCAGATTCTGAATTTCATAAAAGCTAATGCAACTATTAGAAGTGTGCCTAGAGTTGTTGGGCTTCCTCAAGTTGATGATCACTCAATGAAGCTTGCATGCAAGCTTGCAATCTCATCATCGTATAGGCATTTCCATCAAATAATTATATATTTGCTTCGATACCACGACGCAACAAGCATATCAACTACAGATATTGCAGAATCATTGGGATTGTCAAGAGCAACTGTCTACAGATACCTTGAGGCACTGCACATTGCAGGTGTAATTACTGACACAGTTGCACCTAGATTGGAGGAGAAGTACTACAAGGTTCTTGCCAAGTATTTGTTGGAGAAGAAGGAGGAGAAGGGTGGTAAGAATGGTTAGTTTCATAGATGCTTTCAAGGAGTTTTTCAGGAAGTGGTGGTCAGGCCCAAATGAGGTGGCAAAGGATATGGTTAGGGAGATTGGATACTGTGTGGGGGTTATGAAACAAGGCAACTTTATTAGGGATGCTGGTCTCCTTGAATGGGCGTTAAAGGTGATTCCATTTTACGAGTTTAGACAACTTAATCTATTCACATCGGTTGCATACTATGTGAACATCGATGATGTCAATAATGCCGAGGCAAAGGCTATGTATGACAGAGTTTACTTCGACTTTGACTCTAAGGATAATCCAAAACTTGCAATGGAGAAGGCTCTGGAATTTGCTAAGTCTCTTAAGGCAAGGTTTAATGTGGATGTTGTTGTAGCGTTTAGCGGTCTTCACGGAGCACATGTAACGGTTCCATTGAAGAAACCAATTAATTGGAACATCTACGCAAGACTTTGGGACATACTAATCGCACCATACGACTTCAAGAATCTTGTCGATAGAAAGGTCAGGGAGCCTAAGAGGATCTATAGGGTTCCATATACATGGAACGTGAAAGAAGATGGAACAGGTTTCAGCTACATAATGGATCTCAATGGCAGGAGACTTAAGATGGAGGAATTTGATTGGAGCAACTATGAGCCTTTGAATCCCGATGATGTTGTCAAGATTGTTGAGGTTTCTGCACCATTGTTAAACATGATAATTGTTGCTAAGCCTGTGCCAAAAATCATTCAACGCAAAAACTTAGTCGAGCTACCTAAGGATCCAGCTGATCTTGATAAAAGTGATGCGGTGCCTCCATGCATTAGAAACATTATCGATGCTCTAAAGAAAGCTGGTGACATAGATCATTACGCTAGGCTTGTACTTGTATGGTACTTAAAATGGATTGGATATAGCATTGAAGATGTTGTTTCATTATTTGCTAGATACGCCAAGGACTATAACGAGAAGATTACCAGGTATCAGGTCGAGTATGCCTATGGACTTAGAGGCAAGAGGGAGGATTGGTTGCCACCATCGTGTAAGTGGATGAAACAACACAATTTGTGCGTCAATTGTGGATGGGATGAGAAACACGGCAACATTGTTACATACACCTATGCTCGTGCAAAGGTGCCTGAAGAGCTCAAGCAAAAGTTTTTTGAAATGGTTAAAAGGGTTGGGGGAGGTGGGAATGAAGATTAGGTTACGTGTTCATGATGCTGAATTTAATGGTGCATGCATATTAAAGGTGTTGGTCGGCACCGAAGCACCGACAAAGTCAAACGATAGTGTAACGATTATTGAGCTAGAAAATCTTGGTGGGTGTCAAATACAGATACTTGCAAAAGACGATACTGGTAAATCAATAAAGCTAGACAATATCGAGAAGCTTAGGATTACGCTATTTGGAGACTCAGAAGCGGAAAACATTATGAAAGCTGCTAGGTTCATAGCTGAGGTGCTTAAGAAACAAATGAAAGACAATGCAACTGCAAAGGAGATTTACATCGAGGTTGACTAGATATGGCGTTTGAGATTAGCTACAAGATCTTTAGAAACGGCATTAGAAAAGTTATCCAAGTCTCTCTTAGCCGTGCCACTCCGTGGTATGAATATAGACTTGCTTTAGATGGTTTGGTAAGGAAGATGGAGTGCAATGTGGTAATCGATGAGCAAAAAGTTAGAGCAATAAGTGTGTGCAAAGAAGTTAAGAAAGCTAAGGAGTTTCTGTTGCAACCTGTACTCTTTATTGAAGCGAGCAAAGATGTGCTAACAGTTGTTACGGTGGATTAGCATGGATGATGAAAAATCTGTTTCTATTCCTTACAAGAAAGAGCCTAACCGATATTTGATAGGAAAAAGATATGAAATCGAGCTTGCTAAGAAGCTGTATAAATACGGCTTTGCTGTTGTTCGTGCACCTGCTAGTGGTAGAAAGGCTAAGTGGATTCCATATCCAGACATAGTAGCTATCAAATATAGAAACGTCTTGGTGATCTCAGTGAAGTACCGAAGCAAGCTTGGAACAATATACATAAGCGAGGGTGAGCTTAGAAAGATGATGGACTTTGCAAAGAGAGCTGACGGCATAGTTATAGCAGTAATAAAAGTTAAGGAGCTTGGTGATTGGCGTGTGGTGCAACTATCTAATACTAGTACTAGTATTAGTAGTACAGGTAAAGTGACAATTACAGTTGATATGATCAAAAATGCAAAGAAGCTTGAGGATTGGTTAAACGAAATGAAGCTGCTTTAAAGATTCGGTGATCTATGATGAGCAACATACTTTTCTTTAAGCATGGAGTAAAAAGCTATGAAATAGTGGACTATATACTTGCAAAGCTGTTTCCAAATAGATCCGATTTAGTTATTGTTGATCTTACATATGGGCTTGGAAGATTCTATCGATATTCCAGAAAACGTATCAAGCAGATCATAGCAGTTGACATAGCTAAATACTCGTGGGAAGTTGCTCCAACAGTATTCTATGAGATGCCTTGCCAAGTCTTTGTAGAGAAGATTATTAAGAATGAAATTGCATTACCAGGCAACATTGATTTAGTTGTTGTAGATCCTCCATGGTCTCATGAGAAACGTGGTGTTGTACCAAAGGATGTTGGATATGCTATGATGCCTTATCATCTGAAGCATGTTGACAGCAAGTCAATAATTGATGCTACTTTACAGCTAGCTAGACATCTTCATGCTCCTCTACTCTACAGGTATAAGGAGCCTATAGCATGTGATCATATTATCATAGCTAAAGCAGAAGTGAAGATCATAAAAAGCAAAGGAGTTGTGTATTATGGAGTATGCAAATTTTGAAGGAGCATGAAAGCTTATATTTCTGCCCAATGTATATACTGATATTGGTGCCCAATATGAAATACGTGACTAAATACAAGAAAGAAAATTACGAGAGAATTTGGATTAGGAAAGACATAGCAGAAAAGTTGAAGGAATGGGCAAAAACCAAAGGACTGACGCTATCTGAAGCTGTTGAAGAGCTTCTCAAGATAATCAATGTTGGTGCCCAACAATTTTCAGTCGATATCGGTGCCCAATTACTTGATCAGCTAAGTGATAACGAGATCAGAGACATTATAGCTGAAGAACTACTAAAATATGCAGCTACGAAGTTTGGTTCATCACCTCGTGAAAAGTTGCTAGAATACATCGGCGGTGATTGGTATATCAAAGACGAGATAATTGCTCTGTTATCAAGATCCGGTGCAAAGACACTTGTTGAAGTCTTTGGAGGAAGTGGAGTAATCAGCATGTATGCTCCTCGAACCATCTTCAAAAACATCATATATAATGACAAAGATGAATTGTTGTATAGTTTCTTCAAAGTTTTGAGAGAGAAGCCAAAGGAGTTGATGAAGCTACTAATACTAATGCCAGTTTCTAGGCAATTAAACAATGAACTAGCAAGTGTTGTTGAATCAGGTGTATACAAGAAGCTTAGTGATGTTGAAAAAGCTGCAATACTATTTTATTTGGTTAGAACATCGTTTGATGGTCAAGTGTTTGGCGGTTTTAGAATCAGAAAGACACAGAATACACAAGCAGAGCTAGTGAGGAAGATCTTAACGATAGCAGAAGTTGCGAAGAAATGGATTGATGTTGTGGTTGAGAACAAAGATTTCAGGGAGATTATACCGCTATACGATTCAGAGTCTACGGTCTTCTACTGTGATCCACCATATGTTGTTATTAATAGCACTAGTGATGGATACTACAGATTGAGCTTTACTCACGCAGATATGCAGCAGCTATTAAATATGCTGAGTAAGATCAAAGGAAAGTTCGTGCTGAAGCTATCAGAAGAACACATGCAGCTAAGTTACATAAAGAGCTTTGCACAGAAGTACAATGTTAAAGTAGTTGAGCATTACAAGAGTTCTCAAAAAACTGTTGGAGAGAAGAGAACAACACAAAGGACTGTGCTTATCTACAACTTTAAAGCGTAGCACTATTCTGCTGCAAACGCCTTGCAAAACCTAACACATTTCTTATAGCTTATCTCTTTTACGTCTAGGATCTTCTCAAGCAATATCCTTTTCTTGCACATCTCCTCACACTCATGCTTCTTTATTAGTCTCAGAGACACCTTGCATCACCCTCTTCCTGCACACTAATGCATATGGGCATGTATTGCACCACGGTCCATGCTCTGCTGGTGGCGGTTCTTTCTTCTGTAAAGCTTCTGATAATCTGATTGCTCTCATGATTGCTTCTTTTGCTAATTCACGTTCATAGCTATGTTTAAACACTTTTACTTTTCCATTCTTTCTTGAGATATAGACTAAGTATCCTTTCTTTACACGCATTGCCAATAGATACAGGTTTAGTTGCATCAAATGCGTATTGTATGGATTGTCAGGAACATCCTCAACAACTTTGAACTCAATAACATGATGATTACCACCATCTAGCTTTGCAGCATCAACTCTACCAAGAATCGTAATGTTCTTCACCTGCAGCTTTACAGATACTTCTACTTGGTATCCCTCCTCCTTTAACACTTCAAGAATCCTTCTATGAGCTTCATCACCAACAAGCTTCACAAACTCGTTTGGAGATGGAGTAGGAGGCTTAACACGATCAAAGTATGCTTTGCGGAGACAAGGAGAGCAAGCCTCAGTAACATAAATGACATTAGGATCACTTGGACGTGGATTTGCACTTGACAAAGCTTTGAGGATCCACCTATTAACAACAACTTCATCGATCAAGTCAAGCACCACGATGATTCAACTCTGTCAAGAGTTTTTAAACAGTTAAGGTGAGCGAAACTGAATCTATATGTAAAACATTTTTACAACATCTATGAATATAAAGAGCTTTTTTACCGCAGTATAACTACAGTATTATTGGTGAAAAACATGAGCCAAGTTCAAGAAAATCAAATTTTAAATCAAACCACATGCCCTGAGTTTAGCAAACCGGTAAATATTAGGGTGGAGTACTGGACAAACAAAGGAGTAATTCTAGAAGTATTAGATTTGCTCAACAGAAACGCATGGGTATCTATAGACGCCACAAAGATTATTGCAGTTGAGAAAATAATTGATAGTTGCTGCGATTCTAACCCTGATTCCAACTCTGATTGCGAAAAGTCATTCATTATCTATTTGCCGTTTGTTAGAGTAGCAGTCAGATACAAAAAACATGGAAACAATGAGTTTGTTGATGCAAACATTGTTACAGGTGAGATGTAAATGGTCTGGCTATCGCCAAAGCCTAGCAACATGCACATTGAAGGCAAACACATAAATGAAGTTGAAATTGTTGTTGATGGTAGCGGTCGTTACAGAAAGGTAGTAATCAAGCTAAATAATGGATTAAATGTTGAGGTAGCACCTAGAGTATTTGACAACATTAGAAGTTGCGATCCAAACGATCCGAGCATTGACTGCTACATAGAGAACACCTATCTGGAGGTGTCGATAAGATGAGGACGGTATGTATAAAAATACCTGAGTCGCTGTTACAAACCATTGATGAGTTAGTCAAAGAACTAGGGTTTACCAACAGAAGCGAGCTGATCCGATACGCTTTGAGAGCATTGTTAAAAGAGAAGATTAGGGAAGTGTTTGAGGAGATTCAGAGAGGGGATAGAACAACAAAAAGAAGTCCAAGGAAAAAGAGTGTTATGATTGAGGAGATAGACCTAGAGGTAGACTAAAATGGCTGAAGAGCTCTCTAAGCAACAGTTGCATATCCTAATAAATGCTGTCAACAACTATATCAAGAAGAAGGGTTTAAAGAAGAGTAGGATAAAGGAGAAGTTCCCATTGCTGGTTGCTGTTGCTGAAGTGGTGTTGAAGGATGTTATTGATGCTATAAACAATCATACTTGCCCGTATTGTAAAGCGAGAGTAAAAACGAGGCATGGAATCATTAGACATATTCTAATCTTCCACTCCGATACATATTATTCTGATCTCAGGCAAGTAGTCGATATTTATGTAAAGCTAAGAAAGATGCTTGTAAAGGCAAGCAAAAGTGTTAGGGGAGTGAGCACACAAGTCTTCAGATTAGTGGTTGGAAATAGAGTCATAGTTGGTAAGCAATCTGAGTTAGCAAGAGAGATTGTGAAGAATCCCAACATATTGAAGGAGTTGGGGGTTCTGTAGATGGGGTTGTACGAGTTAATCGACTATCTTGTCCGATTAAAATTAGCGGATCATAGGAAAGCATTGTGTGCTCTGTATCTATTATCGCTTGGAGAATCAAGGAGTTCAGCAGCTGAGCGGTGTGGTTCATTTAAAGGAGAGGTAAATGGTTATCTAAATAGATTGAAAGAGAAATATCATGATGGTCAAAGAGCACTTGTGATTGTAAAATATGTTATCCCGCTTTTGGATGAAATCCAACCGGTTGTTAAAGACAATAAATGTTTGATTTGTGGCAGAAACTTGTATCACATACAAGTCGCTATGACGCATCTCTATACAAAACACAAAGATCTTGTTGAAAGTTATGTAAATAAAATAATTGAGAAACTCAAGCTTCTTGTTCAAAGCTAAACCAACTCTTTTTTCTATTGCTTCTCGTTCTTCTTCAACTATTCTTTAACCTAGTGCAAATTACCCTAGTTTCTATTGCTTGTTTCTGTGTAGGTGTGTAACCTATGTCTACAGTTCGTGAAAAAATGTTGGATTATGTCAAATCAGTTGTAGAGAAATCAAATGACAGGTTGATTGAAATTAGGTGCGAAGATATTGTACCGGTGTTGGGTATAGCACCTACAACATGCTACCTCTACTTACGTGTAGTGTGCAAGCAAGTTGGGGGGAAATACAGTAAAGGAACATGTATTGTAGTCAAGCCTTAAGGTGTTAATACATGAACGAGGCGTTCATTTACTACGAGTTCTACAGCATCGGTTTTAAGATCAAGAAGGCTATGGAGAAAATAAGCGATGAAATTGACACATTGCTGATCGCACTAGATTTTCTGATTAGCGAGGCTAAGAAAGAGAAGATTGATCCGCAAAAGATTAATACAATGATTGAGGTGTACTATGCTCTGCAGAACATCAAGAACTTTGTCAATGAAAGACTTGGTGTCCATAGCAAAATGGTCATGGATTTAATGAGGAATGAGTTGCTGAAGCTTGTAGGAGGCAAGATATGTACATTTGAAGATCTAGAAATTCTTGCAAAGGGAGCAAACAGCAAAAGAGCAATCATAGAATGCTTCAAGCAAAACATCATAACTTGCAGGGATGATACAGACAAGTTCATAACAACCAGCGAAGACGAGAAGATACTAAACGTGGTTTACTTCTTGCCAAATGGAACCGTCGAAAGGTCATATATTAGTTATAGGAAAGGATATGAAAAAGATGCTCGATCACCATATCCAATTGTTCTAGCTGCTTACGAAAAATGCCTTGGTGTAAAGGTGGAGGTAAATGAGTGAGCAGAGGCTTCCTCAGTGCTCTGAGATTGCTCGTACCTGTGACATCCTTATGCTAACGCTTAGAGTGCTTTACGAGGCATCAAACATTGCGTTTCAAGATGTTCTTGACTTTGACACGATAATGTGGGCATTGGCTAGAGAGTTGCTTGCAACACAATTCGGTGAACCAGTAATCGAAGGTCTGATATGCTGGGGTAAGGATGAGGATACTTGTTATGGGTATAGAATGATATTTAAATGCAGAAGCTATAGAGGTAAAGCATTCGAAAAAGTTGATATCAGCTTCGACTACGACTATGGACTGACAGTGGATTGCTTCTGCAAGGATGAGATAGAGCCACTAGACGTAGAGTACTTCAAGCCTAGAAAGATTGTTATGAAGATCGAGCAAGTAGAAGATGAAAAAATTAAAAAGCTTGTAGAAGCACTTAGAAAAGGTTCAGGTGGTGCGAAATGAGCGAGATGAACCTATGCAAGGAGTTTGAAGAGATTAAGCAACAAATCGAAAAGATTATTGATGAAGTCATCAAGAAGTTGTATGAAGCTAGAGACAGACTTGTAAAGATTATTGTGATCGACACAAATTTAGTTAAAGAAGAGAAAGATAAATATGGTGTTCTAGCAACATACGTTGATTTAATGGGTCTCATAGATATATTAACAAAGGGAGATATAGTGATGAGCACCGACATAGATAGGGTTCTTGAAAACTTAGGTTGTAGAAAAGAGGAGAAGAAAGAAGGTTAGGAATAAAGCAATGAGTAATTTTAAAAAGCTAAAGATTTTTTTGTCTCGTTTCTTGCTTCGTTACGACCTAAGCTACTATAGCAGCACTACAATTAAAATAATTTGCTCATACTATGAAGCTCTAGGCTATGGTGATCTGTGTGAAAGCATTGAATCAGATTGAGAAAAATGAGATTAGTGCAGTTTTCAGAGCCGTTAACGCTATTGCATTGAGAAATGTATACAACTATATTGATTACAAAACTGTTTTGCTGAGACTTGCCAAGGTCGTCACTGATCCATTTAAGAGAGCCACTATAATAGATTGCATCGAGATAGCGGAAAACGATCATCAAAGATTTTGTTGTATCTTACAAGCCTTAAATCTATCAGATCTTGAGAAAAAGTATTGTGTATAGTTCTTTGCATTGTTTTATTGTGTTAATACTTTTTCTAATATTTCTAGTACGGCTGTTTTTAGTGTTGCGTTTATTGTTGCTGTGTATTGCTGCATGTTTTTGCGGTCTCCTTTGTAGTTTGTCCAGTAGTCCATGATAGC
>Ga0315272_10000190_pt1 | contig 29378 bp, 22 predicted proteins | sample C3_middle_MG_FD_203918 | JGI IMG/M metagenome (GOLD analysis project Ga0315272, IMG submission 203918) | Sediment microbial communities from Yellowstone Lake, YNP, Wyoming, USA - C3_middle | ecosystem: Environmental > Aquatic > Freshwater > Lake > Sediment | place: USA: Wyoming | collected...
GCATGGTCTGCATGATCATGCGTACCCTCAAGCTGCCGGACGGTCGCCTCAAGGTGCTGGTCCAGGCCCTGCGCAAGGCGCGGGTCGTATCCTTTGTCCAGGAAGAGCCCCACCATATCGCCCGCATTGAGCTGATCGAGGATGAAGAGCAGGAGGAGGTCTCCGTCGAGATGGAGGCCCTGATGCGCAATGTCCGCGAGCAGACGGAAAAGATCCTCTCGCTTAAGGGCATCATGTCTTCCGACCTTATGGTTATCCTGAACAACGTGGAGGAGCCGGGCCGGCTCGCTGATCTGGTGGTCTCCAACCTGCAGTTGCGGGTTTCCGAGTCCCAGTCGGTGCTGGAGACCTTTGACCCTGCTTTGCGGTTGAAAAAGGTGGCCGAGTATCTGCAAAAAGAATTGGAAGTCTCCACCATGCAGGCCAAGATCCAGTCCGAGGCCAAGGAGGAGATGAGCCGCACCCAGCGGGAGTATTACCTGCGCGAGCAGCTACAGGCCCTGAAAAAAGAGCTGGGCGACATCGATGACCGTTCTCAGGAGATGGATGAGCTTCGGGACAAGCTGGCCAAATGCCGGATGCCGCCCGAGGTCAAGAAAGAGGCGACCAAGCAGCTGAAAAGGCTGGAGACCATGCATCCCGATGCCTCGGAGGCCTCCATTGTTCGCACTTATATCGACTGGATTTTAGATCTGCCCTGGCGCAAAGGCACCAAGGACCGGATTGATCTCAAGGTCGCCAAGGCGGTGCTGGACGAGGATCATTACGGCTTGGAAAAGGTCAAGGAACGCATCCTTGAATACCTGGCCGTGCGCTCGCTTAACAAGACGACCAAGGGGCCGATCCTCTGTTTTGTCGGCCCTCCTGGGGTGGGCAAGACCTCGCTCGGCCAGTCCATTGCCCGGGCCATGGGGCGCAAGTTCCATCGCCTGTCTCTGGGTGGCATGCACGACGAGGCCGAGATCCGCGGCCATCGCCGCACCTATATCGGCGCCATGCCGGGTCGGGTCATCCAGGGTCTGAAAACGGCGGGGGCCAACAATCCGGTCTTCATGTTCGACGAGATCGACAAGGTCGGCGCCGACTACCGGGGCGACCCATCCTCTGCCCTGCTGGAGGTGTTGGACCCGGCCCAGAACACCGATTTCACCGACCATTACCTCAACATGCCCTTTGATCTCTCCAAGGTCATGTTCATCACCACCGCCAACATGGCGGACACCATCCCGGCCCCGCTCTACGACCGGATGGAGGTGATCCGGCTGGCCGGCTACACCCTTGAAGAGAAGATCGAGATTGCCCGGCGCTATCTGGTGCCCCGCCAGATTGAGGAAAACGGCATCACCAGCAAGCATCTCCAGTTCGACGATGTGGTACTGGGCAAGATCATCAGCAACTATACCAGGGAAGCGGGGGTGCGAAACCTGGAGCGGGAGATCGGCACCGTTTGTCGGAAAAACGCCCGCAAGGTAGCGGAAGGCAACAAGGGGCCGTTTCCCCTCACGGACCGAACCCTGAGCAAGTATCTTGGTCCGCCCAAGTACACGCCCGAGTCGGAAACCGAGATCATCGACCAGCCGGGCATGGCCACCGGCCTTGCCTGGACCGAGGTGGGCGGGGAGATTCTTTATATCGAAATTTCCATCCTCAAGGGCCGGGGCAACTTGACCATGACCGGCCAGTTGGGCGAGGTGATGAAGGAATCGGCCCAGGCTGCTTTAAGCTTCTGCCGCTCACGGATCAAGAAGCTCAAGCTTGCCGATAATTACTTTGAAGAGATCGATATCCATGTGCATGTGCCGGCCGGCGCCATCCCCAAGGACGGCCCGTCTGCCGGGGTGACCATCGCCACGGCCATGTACTCGGCGCTTTCCCGGAAAAAGGTGCGTCAGGATGTGGCCATGACCGGGGAGATCACTCTGCGCGGTCGGGTGCTACCCATCGGCGGCCTCAAGGAGAAGGCCCTGGCCGCTCTGCGGGCCGGGATCACCACGGTGATCATTCCGGAGCAGAACAAGAAGGATCTGGTGGAGATTCCCGAGGATCTTCGCAAGAAGATCAAGTTCGTCCCGGTGAAGAACATGGACCGGATTCTCTCCATTATTTTTACGGACTAAGACTGCGCAAAGGGCATAGCGCGATTGCTTCTGCCTTTTGCGTAGGGCAATCGCCTCGCTTCATCGTAAAAACCCGCAGGAGACGCGTTTTTGGGCCAGGGAAGGGGAGTCCGAAAAAAAGGCCAACGCCGGTCCAGCACCATCTGGCGTCTGATAGCCTGGCTGTGTGCTCTTGTCTTCCTGGGTCTGGCGGGTTTCGGGCTCTGGCTATGGTCCTATGCCGTAACCCCCCTGCCCATGCGGGAAGGGGCCAACCCGCATGTTCTGATTCCTCCCAAAACAAGCCTTGCCGGGATAGAAAAGATTCTTGCCGAAAACGGGGTGATCCCGTCGGGGCGCGGGTTTTATTGTCTCGCCAGAATCTCCCGACTCAGCCAGCGTTTGCAGGCCGGGGAGTATCTCTTCAGCCCCGGACAAACCCCCTATCAAATACTCTGTACCCTTGCGGCCGGTTCCACCTTGCGCTGGTCGGTCACCATTCCCGAAGGTGCCAGCATCTACCAGCTTGCCGACATTCTTGCTCAGGGCGGCTGGGGGGAACGGGATCTTTTTTTCAAGCTGATGCGCGATCCTGAGATTCTTGCCCTGCATGGGGTGCGGGCCGCAAGCCTGGAAGGCTACCTGTTCCCGGACACCTATCAGCTAGTGCGCGGCCAGAACCCCAAGGATATCCTCGGCCTGATGGTTGAGCGGGGTAAACAGGTGCGGCAGGAACTGGGCGATCTGAACAACAACCCCCTGGGTCTTTCTCCCCATGAGGTCCTTACCCTGGCTTCCATCGTGGAAAAGGAAACCGCCGCCCCGGAAGAGCGGCCCCTCATAGCCCAGGTCTTTTTTAACCGCCTGCGGCAGAATATGCGGTTGCAGACCGATCCCACCGTGATTTACGGCCTTACCGATTTTGACGGCAATCTCACCCGGAAAAACCTGGAAACGCCAACCCCGTACAACACCTACCAAATCAACGGCCTGCCTCCAGGCCCCATCGCCAATCCGGGCCGTGCTTCCATTGCGGCGGTGCTGCACCCTGCCTCGGAATCCTACCTCTATTTCGTTTCAAAAAATGACGGAACCCATTATTTTTCTCGCGATCTGGCCGAGCATAACCGGGCCGTCTGCAAGTATCAGAAACGCGGAAACAATCGCTGATTGCATCAGGTCTGGTGGCTAGGCGGAAATGCTGGTAGCAGATGCAGCTGCCGAGGCATGGCTGCGGCTTTCTTTTGCCTAGCTCCCCATGCAAAAGGGCGAGTGGAGCAATGCGGTTGTTTTTGTTTCGGGGTGTGGTTGCTTCGAGGGCTTCAGGCGGGCGGGTAAAGCGTATTGCAGAGCCGAGGCGTATACCAGTGGCATGCGCCTCGGCGGCAGATTATTCCTTCAAGAAATCAATCTTGCTCTCGGTGGGCGGCATGGCCGAATCCGGGATGATGTTGATCTCGACCTGATGCTCCTGTTCCAGCTCCATCAGATCCTGGCGTTTCTTGTTCAGGATGTACTGGGCAACCTCCATGGGCAGACGGCAGATCACGCGCTTGACATCTTTTCTGGTCACGCCGGTCTGGATATGCCGGAAATGCACCAGGGCCTGAGTTTCTATGGAACGGACCATGCCGCGTCCCTGGCAATGGGGGCAGATCCGGTAGCTCCCCACCGCGACCGGGGCGGCCATTTTCTGCCGGGAGATCTGCATGAGGCCGAACTTGGAGATCTTGGAGAAGTCCACCTTGGCTTTGTCACGCTTCATGCAGTCGCGCACCTTTTTTTCCACCTCGCGGATGTGCTTGGAATCCCGCATATCGATGAAATCAACGACTATGAGGCCGCCCAGGTCGCGAAGCCGGAGCTGGCGGGACAATTCCTCGGCCGCTTCCATGTTGGCGAGAAAGATCGCATCTTCAAAACTCTTGTCCTTGCCGGTGCGGCCGGAATTGACATCAATGGCGACCAGGGCCTCGGTGGGATTGATGACAATGGAACCGCCGGAGTGCAGGGGCACGGTGGGCTGGTAGATCTGCTCAATCTGTTTTTCCACATGGTATTGATGGAACAGGGGCTGGATTCCCTTGTGCAGCTTGGCCACCGTTGATTTGCGTTGGGCGGCGGGCAGCAGCTCGAGGAAGTTATTGACCTGGGCCAGGGCCTCGTCAGCGTCCACCAGAATTTCTGTAATTTCTGAGGTGAAATGGTCGCGCAGGAATCGGGAGACAATGTTCTGTTCCTTGTGCAGCAGGGCCGGGGCCTTCTCGGTCTGGCCCCTTTTCTTGATCTCCTTCCAGAGGTTGAGCAGGTAGCGAACGTCTTGCGCCAGCGCGGTTTTGGTGATCTCCTGGCTGGCGGTGCGGACGATGTAGCCGATGCCCTCGGGGATGTTGACGCTCTCTATCATCTCCCGCAGCTTGTTGCGTTCTTCCTCGGACTCGATCTTTCTGGAAATTCCGGTGCTGTCGCTGCCGGGCATGAGCACCAGGTAGCGGCCCGGCAGGGAGAGAAAGGTGGTGAGGGTCGCGCCCTTGTTGCCCGTGGCTTCCTTGACCACCTCAACCAACACCTCCTGTCCTTTGCTCAAGACATCCTGAATGGGCAGATCCTTCCAGTGGGTGTCCGCCGCAACTTCCGAGGCGTAATATTCCGGATGGATGTCGCCGAAGGGCAGAAAGCCGTTTTTTTCCGTGCCGTAATCGATAAAAGCGGCCTGGAGATTGGCCTCCACCGCGGTGACCCTCCCCTTGTAGATGTTGCCCTTGGTCTGCGCCTGGCTGACGGTTTCAACGTAGAATGATTCCACCCGACCGCCTTCCAAAAGGACAAGGCGGCATTCTTCCGGTTCATCGGTGTTAATCAGCAGCTTCAGGGAAGAATCCCCCTTGGTCACCGGTCTGCTTTCGGAGGGAGCCGGGGCTTCCTTGCTGTGCTCCGCATCTTTCCGGGGCCGGGGTGGGCGCTGGCGTGGCGGTCTGGCTGGGGCGGCGGATTTCGGTTTCTCCATTGCTGCAGCCGGGGCTGGAAGGGGTTGCCCCTCGGCGCCTGGCTCCGTTTGCTGGCCTTCCGGCCTGGCGGATTTCCCCCGTCTCCGGGGCGGTCGTTTCCGGCGGCGGGGTCTGCCGCCCGTGGGGGAGCCTGCCTCACCCTCGGGCCGGGGGGCTCCGCCGGTAGCCGGAGCGGAATCTGCTCGGCCGGAAGCCTGGGCTGTCTGGCTGGAGGTTTGTTCGGCGGATTGGCCTCCTTCTTCCTCCGGTTTGCCGGGTTTTTTCAACCACTTGCTCACCCGGGAGAGGATGGAGCGCTCTTCCCCGTTGTTTTCGCTGCCATGGCCGTTTGGCCGTTCATCTGTTGGTTTGGTAGTATCGTTTGTCATGGTGTGTCGTCTCTATGATGCGGCCGCTGGCGGCCAGTTGTTGTAACATGATCTGCGTGGTGTCCGGGTCCAGATTGAGGGCCTCGCTGACATCGTTGGTAGTGCAGGGTCTTCTTTTCAGCATTTCAATAATTTCGTTTTCGGAAAGGTTGCGGAATTTTTCCCGATCCCGGGTGGTGAAGTCAACCAGGATCTCCACCTCTCCAGGAAGCTGGCGGGCAACGGCTTCCAGTTCTGCCTGGGTCAGGGGTTTGGCAAAGCTTTCCAGGGGCGGCCGGGCCACGGTGTTGAGCTGCACCTTGTCCGGTCTGATTTTTTCCACCGCCGCGACCAGGGCGGCGATATCCTCGGGGCTGTCGTTGATCTTACTGGCCAGGAGGATTTCCAGCCAGAATTTTCCGGAAAATTCTTTTCGGAAGGTGATAAGCCCTTCGATCAACTCGGACAGGGGCGAGCAGGCGGCTGGCCGGTTGATGCGGCGGTAGCTTTCCTCCCTGGCCGAATCCAGGGAAGGGATGACGATATCCGCTGCCATCAGGTCTTGGCGCACTTCCGGGAGAAAAAGCAGGGCGCCGTTGGTCAGGACCACCACCGGCTTGTCGGACTTTTCCTTGAGATAGCGGATTACCTGGCCGATGCCGCTGTGCAGGGTGGGCTCCCCGCTGGCGGTGATGGTGAAAACGTCAAGGTGGGCCAAGAGTTCCCGGTCGGCAAGGACGGTGTCGATTTCCGCCAGCAGCTCGGGCAGCGGAACATATTCCTTGCGGACACAGGTGTGGGTGGTGGTGGCGCCGATCTCGCAATAGATGCAGTTAAAATTGCATATTTTGGGGGGGACGAGATCAATGCCTTGTGAAATTCCCAAACGGCGGGAATTAACCGGGCCAAATACATATTTCATGGGGTTCTACGGGTCCGAGGCGAAACGGCTGAGGATAAAGGTCTGAGCGTCAAGGGTTGCAGGTCATTCCCTCCGCTGGTAGGGGATTTTTGCTTGTTTGGCAAGGTATAACAATCTGGGGCTCTTGGCAAGGCAAATTTGCTGAGCCGTAATGTCTAAATGTCAATCCTGATCCCAGAGATTCTGGACATACAGCGGATCGCTGAAAAAATCGGCTCTCGCTGTATGCTCGGCATTAGGAGGCTTGTTCCAAGGTTTTTCCTCGAATGATTGCATCCATGACTGGTCTACTTCCACGATGCGAATTGCAGTGCAAACATGCCGTAACTAAATTGTCGTAAGAATTATCTCCACCTTCAGAGACTGGTTGGATGTGATCCAATGTAGCAGTGAAGCGTGTGAGGAGTTTATTGCAGTAGTGGCAGCTATAACCATCCCTCTCGAATACCTTGATTCTATTTTCTCTAACATTGTAATAATCAACCATGCCAGCTGCATCAATAACAGGCTTGTTCCGCTCTTCAACCGTGGCCATGCGTTCTCGGCACAGGGGAATTTCTTCGGGAAGAAGGATACGGTAAGGTGTACCAACATTGGTAGTTTCTCCGGTCACCGCTATTACCCCTTTTTCAATGAGGCCTAGAATAGCAGTACGAACGGATTTGAAGTCGAGTTGGTCTGTGCTTTTGCGGCTGGATGATGCGATGTTGGTCATGCTTTTTGTGCCAGCACAGGTGTACTGGCTACCTGACGCCAAAATGGAATGCCGGAATAGATACCAGTAAACAGAAACTTCAATTGGAGTGAGGATTGGCTGTAGATAATCAACGATTGCGGCAATGAGCTCGGGCACTTCTAATGCATCGAAGTTTCTGATAAAATCTATTGCCTCGGTCGGTCGCAATTCATGGGAAATTTCGTCAAGAAGAGCTTTAATTTGATCTATCTTGTTGTCCATATGGTCCTCGACTTCTAACGGTGCAATAAACGGAATTTTGTCCACGTATTGCTTATTTTCTGTTTAATATCCAGATATTACCACCATATGTGGTAGGATGTGGAAAGTCAAAAGAAAAAATAGGCGGGCGTGTGACCAGTCACCTGCGCTGAGGGCCTTAACGGGACGTTGTTGATTTGTCGACTAACCTATCCCTGAGACTTGGACCCCGGTTATGATTTCTGGGGTCGTTTTTTGCAACTTTCCATGAAAATCAGGTGCGCTTCCCCATTCCACCTTTTACAGGTCAGCCGGCCACTTTCGGGCCGTATGAAATATTCGCAGGATTTCAATCTGCCCGTCATGTATCCGGTAGGGGATAATGTATGGGGTTTCCGGGATGATGAGTTCGCGGGTGTCTGGCACTCTTCCTGCCCGGCCCATAGACGGTTGACCGGCAAGCAGATCAACAGCGTTTTTGATCCGGGCCAGTGTTTTTCCGGCGGCGGTTGGGCTGTCTCGGGCAATATATTCTGCTTCGGCGGCGAGATTGCGCAGAGCCGTTCGGGTCCAGCGGATTTTCATTCAGTCGGCCATTTGGCAAATGCCGCTTCTACTTCTTCTTCCGTGGCAAAATCCTTGCGTTCCGCCTCCTGTAGCCCATTCTGAATCTCCGCCACCTGCCAGGCGTTCAGTTCCAGATACCGGTTCAAGGCCTCGGCTGCGAGCCATGATTTGCTGCGGTGCGTGGCTTCGGCAAGATGGCTTAGCTGTTCCTTGATGTTCAAGGGAATTCTGACCGTTATTGTTGAGGTTTCCATGCGGTTGTCTCCTTTGTGTACAATATAACATAACCATGGGAGCGGGAGGCATTTTTTTTAATCGGGAGCAGTGTGTGTTATTTAGCGCGATTTGGCACGCGCCATTCTCGCCAAAATTAGGCGGAAGGAGACTTTTGCCTTGACAGCAGGCGGTGTCCTGCTAGTATTCTCAAGTTTTGATGAAAGTATGAAAAATTCAGGACAATTGACGGGAATCGACCTATGAAAAAGATGCGCAGTGATGCATTACGCAAAGGGGTGGAGCGGGCGCCGCATCGTTCCTTGCTTAAAGCCATGGGCTATACCAACGAGGAGATTCGGCGGCCTCTGATCGGTATCGCCCATGCCCACAGTGAGATCGTTCCCGGCCATATGCATCTTGATAAGATTGTGGAGGCGGTGAAAACCGGGATTCGCATTGCCGGGGGCACCCCAATCGCCTTCGGGACCATCGGGGTCTGCGATGGTCTGGCCATGAACCACAAGGGCATGAAGTATTCCCTGGCCAGTCGCGAGATCATCGCCGACTCGGTGGAGATCATGGCCATGGCCCACCCCTTTGACGCCATGGTGATGATTCCCAACTGCGACAAAGCAACACCCGGCATGCTCATGGCCATGCTGCGGGTCAATATCCCGGCCATCATGGTGAGCGGCGGACCCATGCTCACCGGGCGTTTTCGTGGTAAGGACGTGCATCTGGTCAGCGTATTTGAAGGGGTTGGCAGGGTGAAGGCCGAGACCATGAGTGCGGAAGAATTGGACGAACTTGAAGACCATGCCTGCCCCGGCTGCGGTTCCTGCGCCGGGATGTTTACTGCCAATTCCATGAACTGCCTCACCGAGGCCATTGGCCTTGGCTTGCCTGGCAACGGCACCATTCCGGCGGTGGCTGCGGCCCGGATCAGGCTGGCCAAGGAGGCGGGCATGGCGGTGATGCGGCTGTTGGCCGAGGACATCCGCCCGCGGGATATCGCCACCCGTGCGGCCTTTGAAAACGCCATGGCCATTGATATGGCTCTGGGCTGTTCCACCAATACCGTTTTGCATGTGCCTGCCATCGCCAGGGAGGCCGGAGTGGATCTGCCCCTGGCCCTGTTCAATGAGGTGAGTGAGCGGGTACCCCATTTGTGTAGTCTGATTCCCGGCGGGCCGCATAGCCTACAGCAGTTGGACGAGGCTGGCGGAGTGCCAGCGGTGATGCGTGAATTGACCAACACCGAGGCAGGGCTTAATCTGGAGGTCATGACCGTTACCGGCAAGACCCTGTGCGAGAATTTGGAAAAAGTCCGGGTGCGGGATGCCGATATCATCCGGCCCGTGGATGAGCCCTACCACCCATTTGGCGGTATTGCGGTGCTCTACGGCAATCTGGCCCCGGACGGCTGCGTGGTCAAGCAGTCGGCGGTGTCCGAAGAGATGCTCAAGCACAGCGGTCCGGCTCGGGTGTTCGAATCCGAGGATGAGGCCCAGGCCGCCATTTTGGGCGGCAAGATCAAGGCCGGAGACGTGGTGGTTATCCGCTACTGCGGCCCCAAGGGCGGACCCGGCATGCCGGAGATGCTTTCTCCGACCTCTGCCATTGTCGGCATGGGGCTTGGCAAGAGCGTGGCCCTGATCACCGACGGCCGTTTCAGCGGCGGCACCCAGGGGGCCTGCATCGGCCATGTCTCGCCGGAAGCGGCGGATGGCGGACCCATTGCCCTTATCGAAGAAGGCGACCGGATCACCATTGATATCCGGCACAAGTCCATTGAACTTGTCGTGGCGGAAGGGATTCTGGCCCAGCGGCAGAACAAATGGCAGCCGCCCGCGCCGAAGATCACCACCGGCTACGTGGCTCGTTATGCCAGGATGGTGACCTCCGGCAGCACTGGCGCGGTTTTGAGAGATGATGCCTGCAATCGGTAGGCGGATTGAGGATTGAAGGCAAGGGAGCAGGGTGCGGGGCTGAGCTGGCTTTCGCCTCGCACCACACCTGACGGGGAAGACATGGCAGACAGACGGATAACTCCAGGCGGCGTCCTGTGCATCTTGGTGACCTTGACCGCTCTTGTCGGCCTTGGCCCCGGTACGGCGTCGGCCAAGCCCATTCCCTGGGAGATCACGGCGGACAGCATGGTCCATCTCAATGACCCAGACAGTATTTTGGCCGAGGGCAATGTTATCGTGATCCGGCCCAAGGGCCTGGGACCCGGCGGGATGTTCATCCGGGCGGACTGGGCCCGCTATGATAAGGAACGCGGCACGATCAAGGCCCGGGGTAATGTCTACATCCTTTCGGACGCAGACGAAATCACCGCCAACAGCGCGGATATGGATCTTGCGACCGAGACCGGCACCTTTACCGATTCCACCATCTTCATGGCCGAAACCCACATGTTTGTCACCGGGGAAGAGGTGGTGAAAACCGGAGAATTCACCTATACCCTGAAAAAAGGTTGGGCCACCGCCTGTAAACCAGAAGAGGGCAAAAGCACTCCCTGGTCGTTTACCAGCACCACCACCAAGCTCACCGTAGACGGCATGGCCCAGATGACCAACGCCGTTTTCCATGTGAAAGACGCGCCCCTGGCCTACACTCCGTATTTTACCTTTCCCGCCAAAACCAAACGTGAAACCGGGGTACTTTTTCCAGAATGGTCCAACTCCAGCCGGAGTGGGTTCGGCTTCATGGTTCCTGTTTTTCTCAATGTCTCACCCAGCACCGACATCACCCTTTATCCCGGCTATCTCTCCAAGAGAGGCGTTGAGTATGGCGGCGAGTTCCGTTATGTGAAAGGGCCTGAGTCCTATGGAACGTTCATGCTCAGTTATCTGCACGATGATCTTGTCGATGGTGCGGATATCACGAAGGAATATAAAACGGACGGACTTATCCGGCGAGAGGCCAGTCGTTACTGGCTTCGGGGCAAGGCTAACCATGATTTTGGCGACCATTTGACCGGCAGGGTTGATCTTGATCTTGTTTCCGACCAGGATTACCTGCAGGAATTTAAGGAAGGCTCCTTTGGCTATACAGCGAACAGGCTCCTGTTTCTTGATGAGTTTGGTCGGGACTTGCAACAGGAAACCATTTTTGAGCGGGAGTCTTCCTTCCAACTGGTTAAATCCTGGTCCAATATGCTTGCCAGCGCCGAACTGCGGACCAGGCAGAATACACTCAATGATATCAGCCTGGTAGGGGGGCAAGAGGTCTTTTTGCCCCGGCCGATCAGCCCCTTGCAGGCGTTGCCCCGGCTTGATTTCACCGGGCGCATACCCATCAGCGGGACACGGATGAGCACGGCTTGGCAATCGGAGTATGTGAATTACTGGCGCTCAGACGGGATCGGCGCCCAGCGTCTGGATCTGCACCCCAAGCTGATTACTTTTCTGCCCCGGGGCGGATGGCTCGAGGGCAAGGTCAGCGGCGGGGCGCGCGAGACGGCCTACCAGCTTGAATCTTACGGGAATTCTTCCTGGGACAAAGACACTTTTCAGGACCGGCAGGCCTATGATTTTACCGGCAACATGGCAACCATCTTCCTGCGCGATTTTGATCTGGGAAATAGTGGGTGGCTCGAGCATATGGTGCGGCCCAATCTCCTTTACGAATACATAACGCGAACCCAGGAACTGCCAAGTCTTGACGGCACCGTGAGCACAACGAGTTATTTTGACAGCGTGGATCGCCTGGAGAGAAGAAACTGGCTGACCTGGCAGCTCAATAATTATTTTGAAGCCGGTGGCACCAGCGAGCGGGGGGGCTTATGGAACCGCAATCTTGGCCTGTTCAAGATCTTGCAAACCTATGACCTGCGGCAGAAAAATCCAGAAAGCTTAGGATTGCCAGAGGAAGGCAAGCGGTATGACTGGTCCGATCTCAGATTTGAGACGACGGTGTATCCGGTGCCAAACTGGGCCCTGGGCTATCAGACCAATGAGAGCGTGTACGGAAAAGGCGTGACTCGGTATGAGTTGGTCAATCAGTACAGTTTTGCTGGAGGGCATACGATTGGTCTTAATTACCGGTATCTGAAGGACAGCGGGATGGTCGCCCCCTATTTTTACACCGATCTTGGAGAGTCGACCCATGACCTGATTGGCATGGTGGGGACGCGGCTGACCGAAACCCTCACCGCCACCGCCTATCTGAACAAATCATTTTCCGAAAGTCACACGGTGGAATCCCGTGCCCGTCTGATCTATCAGCCCGCGTGTTGGATGATGGAGCTGGAGACAAGCAAGAGTGCCGATGACCAGCGGGTGATGATCATCTTTTCTCTTGATGGTGTTGGCCGTGTCGCCCGCATGGGGAAGGGTAATCTCTGATTTCCTGACCCGGAAGGCAGGAGAACCCAAGGCGGCGATTGCATGACCACGGCATATTACGATATCTTCAACGGTGATGCGGACGGCATCTGTGCCCTGCATCAACTCCGGCTGGCAGAGCCCCGGGAGGCCACGCTGGTGACCGGGGTCAAGCGGGATATCCGGTTGCTTGACCAGATGGCCCAGGTGCGGGGGGCGGAGCTCACCGTGCTGGATATCTCCCTGGACAGCAACCGAATGGCTTTGCTGCAACTGCTTGAGTCCTGCCGGGTTTTCTATGTGGACCACCACTATGCCGGTGATCTTCCGCACAGCCCCAACCTGATTGCCCATCTTGATCCCAGCCCCGAGATCTGCACCTCCCTTATGGTCGATGGCCTGGTGGGCGGGCGTTTTCGGGCCTGGGCCGTGGCCGCCGCCTTTGGTGACAATCTGCACGTCTCGGCCCGCAAAGCCGCCGCCACCCTGCCTTTGGTCGAGACCCAGGTCGAGCGGTTGCGGGAGTTGGGCGAGTTGATGAACTACAACGGCTACGGCCGGAAGGTGGCGGATCTGCATGTCTCGCCCCAGGATTTGTATGCGGCAATAAAGCCCTATGCCGACCCCCTGGCCTTTTGTGAAGAGACCGATATCCTTGCCTTGCTGCGTCAGGGGTTTGCCGATGATCTGCGGCGGGCCAACGCGGTGTCGCCTTTGCGGGAAACGCTTACGGGCCGAATTTTTGCTTTTCCCGCAGAGAAATGGGCCAACCGGATAGCCGGGGTATTCAGCAATGAAAAGGCCAGGGAACGGCCGGACACGGCCCACGCCCTGCTGGTGGACAACGGCGACACCACCTTCATGGTCAGCGTGCGTGCGCCTCTTGCCCGGCGTTTTGGGGCCGACAGCCTGTGCCGCGCTTTTGCCACCGGTGGCGGCAGGGCTGCGGCCGCCGGGATCAATGCCCTGCCTGCCGGGCAGGTTGAGGATTTTTTTCAGAAATTTTTCGAGGTTTTTTCTTCATGAGTTTTTCCGTGTCCCATAGAATCGTTGTTGTTGTGTCTCTTCTTTTGTTCTGTGGCGTTGTCTCCTGTAGTTCGCCGACTTTGGTAAAGACCGATTCCGGTGTGGGGCAGCCGCCGGTGGCTGTCGAGTCCGCGCCGCCGCCCGCTCCTGCTGATCAAGCATCGACGCTGCCCGCCGGGCGGGTTGAGGATGGCCGGGCCATTGATCTTACCAGCCCACGTTACCAGGAGTTGTTCCAGGAGTTGGTGTCGCGGCACGGCTTCCGCCGAGAAGAGCTGAACCGGCTCTTTGCCGGGGTCACCATCAAGAAACGGGTGATCGAGCTCATGGATACTCAGTGGGAGGCCAAGCCCTATTTTGAGTATGCTCCGCGCTTTATTACCCCGCAGATGATTGAGCAGGGCAAGCGGCTGCTCTGCGAGCACCGTGAGGTGCTGGACCGGGTTGAAAACGAGTTGGGGGTCGAGCGTGAGGTGGTCGTGGCTATCTGGGGCATCGAAACCCAGTTTGGCAAGCATAAGGGGGCCTTCAGCATGTTCCAGACCCTCAACACTATGTTTGACGCCTACCCGCGCCGGAGCAAGTTCTATCGGGAACAGTTGGTCGAATACCTCCTGCTTTGCCGGGAAAACGGGGTTGATCCGTTGACGATCACCGGCTCCTACGGCGGGGCCTTTGGCCAGACCCAGTTCATCCCCTCAAGCTTTCGCCTGTATGCCGTGGATTTTGATGGCGATGGCCGCCGCGATGTCTGGGAGTCCGTGCCCGATGTCCTGGCCAGCATTGCTAATTATCTCCACCGATTCGGCTGGACCTTTAGGTCTCCGGTCTACCAGGAGATTGGCAAAAAGCTGAAGGGGGAGAAGCTGGAAAAGGCCTATGCCCAAGGGCGGAAAGGCTTTGTTTCCCGGGCGGAGCTGAGAAGGATTCAGGATGTTGACCTGCCGCAGTCTCCGGAAGATAAGGATCTCACCATTGTCGGCCTTGAGTTGCGGGGCGGCGGCATGCGGTACGTGGCAGGCTATCCGAACTTCCAGGCCATCACCAAATGGAACAACTCCAACCGCTATGGCATGGTGGCGGCGGAGTTGGCGGAACGGCTCAAGGAATAGACTCGGCAGCGAAGCTGCTTGTGGAAGTGCACACAAAAAAAGGAGCCGGGAAAATCCCGGCTCCTTTTTTTGTGCTGTATGAAGGACTCCGCTTACTTGACGAAATCCTTGCTGCCGTCCACCAGGGTGGAAACCACGGAGGGATCGGCCAGGGTGGAGATGTCACCGAAATCGTGGGCCTCGGTCTCACCTGCCGAGATCTTGCGCAGAATCCGGCGCATGATCTTGCCGCTTCTGGTCTTGGGCAGCCCATCGGCAAACTGGATGAATTCCGGGGTGGCGATGGGTCCGATCTCCTTGCGGACATGGGTGCGAAGCTCGGCGCGCAGTTCGTTGCTGGGGGTGACCCCGGTTTTCAAGGAGACATAGGCGTAGATGGTCTGGCCCTTGATCTCGTGAGGCGCACCGACCACGGCGGCCTCGGCCACCTGCGGATGGGCGACCAGGGCGGATTCGATCTCGGCGGTACCCAGGCGGTGGCCGGAGACATTGATCACGTCGTCCAAGCGGCCCATGACCCAAAAGTAGCCGTCTTCGTCTTTTCTCGCCCCGTCTTCGGGATCGTATATGCCCTCGTAGCGGGTGAAATAGGTCTTTTTGTAGCGGCCTGGATCGCGGTATACACCGCGGAGCATGCCGGGCCAGGGTTTACGGATAACCAGATGACCGCCCTCGTTGGGCGCCGCTTCGGTGCCGTCTTCGCGGAGGATGGCCGCGTCGATGCCGGGTAGGGGCCGGGTGGCCGAGCCGGGCTTGAGCGGGGTGGCAAAGGGCAGGCCGGAGATCATGATGCCGCCGGTCTCGGTTTGCCACCAGGTATCAACAATGGGTAGTTTGCTCTTGCCGATATGCTCGTGGTACCACATCCATGCTTCCGGATTGATGGGCTCGCCAACGGAACCGAGAACGCGCAGGGATGAGAGGTCGTATTTTTCCGTCCACTTGACCCCTTCCCGCATCAGGGCGCGGATAACGGTGGGCGCAGTGTAGAAGATATTGACCCCGAATTTCTCGCAGATATGCCAGAAACGGTCGGGCGCGGGCCAGGAAGGCACCCCTTCGAACATCAGGGTGGTGGCACCCAGGGCCAGCGGTCCATAAAGAATATAGCTGTGGCCGGTGATCCAGCCGATATCGGCGGTACACCAGTGGACGTCGTCGTCCTTCATGTCGAAGACCCACTGGGTGGTATGCGCGGCGTAGGTCAGATAACCGCCGGTCGAGTGGACCACGCCCTTGGGCTTGCCGGTGGAGCCGGAGGTGTAGAGGATGAACAGGTTGTCCTCTGCCTCCATGCTTTCCGGGGCGCACTGGCCGGTGATGCCGTCGGCGGCCATTTCCGTGTGCCACCAGAAGTCACGGCCATCCTGCATGGCAATCTCGTTGCCTGCCCGTTTGACCACGATGCATTGCTTGACCGAATCGCAGCCCTGGAGGGCGTCGTCAGCCGCAGGTTTCAAGGGGATGGTCTTGCCTGCCCGGAGAACGGCATCGGCGGTGACCAGCACCTTGGCCTCACAGTCCTGGATGCGGCTTTTCAAGCTCTGGGCGGAGAACCCAGCGAACACCACGCTGTGGATGGCGCCTATCCGGGTGCAGGCCAGCAGGGTGATGGCCAGCTCGGGGATCATAGGCAGATACACGGCAACCCGGTCGCCTTTTTTGACGCCCATTTTCTTGAGCACGTTGGCGAAACGGCAAACCTCGGAGTGCAGCATCTGGTAAGTGTAGACCCGGACATCTTCCTCGGGCTCGCCCTGGAAGATGATGGCGGCCTTGTTGCGGCGGCCATTTTCTAGATGGCGATCCAGGCAGTTATAAGAAACATTCAGTCGTCCGCCCTGGAACCATTTGACCTCGGGCTTGTGCATGTCCGCCTCAAGCACTCTGGTCCACGGTTTTTCCCAGGTGAGCAGCTCCTTGGCGCGATCAGCCCAGAAGCCTTCCGGGTCCTCCATGGAGCGTTTGTACAGGGCTTCGTAGTCGGCCATGCTCTTTACATGGGCTTGCTTTTGGCCCGCGGCAGGCGGAGCGAAAAGGCGTTTTTCCTGCATCATACTTTCAATTTTTTTATCGTCGCTCATCATTACCTCCGAAATTTTCTTAAGACCGGGGATATAGGGGTATATACCTAAGTGGGTAGGGATATATAACGAGTGTCTGCGACAATTGCCACATTTTTTTTATCCCTTAAGGGACACGGCCCATGTCGGTAAAAGGCCAGGTGGGCCGTACTTCGCCCGGTGCATTTTGGGATATTTTCTGCTATGGTGCAACGCTTGCAGACACCATGAGGAGGCACGGAGCGGATGCGAATCTTTACGAAAACAATCCGGATTTTTTTCGGCCTGATTATTCTGGGCTGCGGGCTGATTTTTGCCTTGCCTCTGCCGGCGACGGCCCAATGCGGCCAGGCTGCCACCGTGCCCCTGGTGGCGGAACTGCCACTGCTCCAAGATGATCTTGCTTATGAGTCCCTCGTCCCCGCCATTGACCGGAGCATGCACTATCTCAGGCAGCTTCCAGGGGAAAAGGCCTTTGTCCTCTGCGGGGAGGAGTATTCCGTCGGTTGGCTCATCGAATCCCTGCTCGCCTTCAAGCGGATCATTGCGGAAAGGCCCTCGGCAAAGGCCTTGACCGCTATTCTCAAAAAAGACTTCACCTTCTGCCAGGCAAAGGGCAGGGCCTCGGACCACAAAATTTTCCTCACCGGTTATTTTGAGCCCCTTTTCAAGGCCAGCCTGACACCGACCGCCACCTACCGTTATCCCTTATACCGCAAGCCCCCGGATCTGGTTTCTACTCCTGGGGGGAAAGGCCGAGAGAAGAAAACAGGGAGGATGGAGAACGGCAGCCTGGTCCCCTATTACACCCGAGCCGAGATCGAGAAGGGCCAGTTTCTGGCCGGACAGGAATTGGTCTATCTCGCTGATCCGGTGGACGCCTTTATCCTGCATGTCCAAGGCTCCGGCCAGATTCAGCTTGCGGACGGCTCGCTCAGACGGGTGCAGTTTGCCGCGAAAAACGGGCAGGAGTACCGCAGCATCGGGCGGCTGCTGGTGGAAAAAGGCCTCATGCGGAAGGAAGAGGCGACCATGCCCAAGATCGTTAGCTATCTCAAGGAACATCCCGCGGAACAGGAGGCTGTTCTGCACCACAACGAGTCCTTTGTTTTTTTTCGCTGGGGGGATGATTCTGCGGTCGGCCCCATGGGTTGCCTAGGCGAGCCCCTGACTCCTGGCCGGTCGGTGGCCTTGGATCAAGACTGCTTCCCGCCCGGCGGTCTGGCTTTTCTGACCACCCGTAAGCCACGGGTCAATGCGGCCGGAGAAATTATCGGCTGGGAACCCTTGGGCCGTTTTGTGGTGAATCAGGATTCCGGCTCCGCCATCACCGGGGCTGGGCGGCTTGACCTGTTCTGGGGGGCCGGGTCGTATGCCGAGGCGGCGGCCGGCAACATGAAGCATCCCGGTACGCTGTATTTTTTGGTGAAAAAGAAATAGTTGTCAGAATCCGGCCCGTTCTTATACAATCCTAGCAGGGCATCGGGTTGGGCAGGTTACGGAACATGTTGGAGAGGGACACCCCATGAAACAGACGGAAATAGATTACTGGATCACCAGCATGTTGGAAACCTATGGCAATGTTTCCGACCTCAATATCACGGTGGGCAAGCCCCTCCAGGTGGAGACCTCCGGGCAGCTGGTGCCGGTGCCGGTGGAGCCGCCGGTGGAGGCAATTTCTCCGTTTCAGGCAGAGGTGTTCGCCCTCAACCTCATCGGCGGCAACAAGAGGCTGCTTGATGATCTGGTCAAGCACGGCTCCTGTGATCTTTCCTACTGGCTGGGCCAGAAGGCCCGGTTTAGGGTGAACGTTTTCTCCCAGAAGACCAACCTTTCCACGGTGCTGCGGAAGCTGGAGATGCAGATTCCGACCATCAGCCAGCTGAACCTGCCCAAGCTTTTCCACAATATGGCCGGGGAGCGCAACGGCATCATCCTTGTTACCGGCGCCACCGGTTCCGGTAAATCCACCAGCCTGGCCGCGCTGCTGGATAAGATCAACGACGAAAAGCCGGTACACATCGTCACCCTGGAAGACCCCATCGAGTATGTGCACCAGCACAAGATGGCGACCTTTAACCAGCGGGAACTGGGCAACGATTTCGACTCCTTTGCCTCCGGCCTGCGGGCTGCCCTGCGCCAGGCGCCCAAGGTTATCCTGGTGGGCGAGATGCGCGACCGCGAGACCATGGAGATAGGTCTGTCCGCTGCGGAAACAGGGCATCTGGTGCTTTCCACCCTGCACACCGTGGACGCGGGCCAGACCATCAACCGAATACTTGGCATGTTCGATCAGGAAGAACAGGCCCAGGTGCGTAACCGGCTGGTGGATACCATCCGCTGGATCGTTTGCCAGCGCCTCCTGCCCAAGGTGGGTGGGGGTCGGGTGGCAGCCTTCGAGATCATGGGCATGAGTTTGCGGGTGCGTGAGCTGATCATGAACGGAGAAACGGAAGACAAGACCTATTATGACATTATTGCCGACGCCAAGGCCCTTGGCTGGCAGACCTTTGATCAGCATATCCTTGAACTGTACGAAGATGGTCTGATCACCGAGGAGACCGCCGCCAGCTACTGCACCCGAAAAACCGCAGTCAACCGTGGGCTGGACAGCATCAAGGCGGCCCGAGGCGAGTCCACCACCGGGATCACCGGCCTGGGCATGGATGTGAAGCAGGAAGAGAAGCGGCGCTCTGGGTTTTAGAGCCTTTTGCAGCCTACAGCTATCGGCTTTAAGCTGGCAGCTTACTATCGGAGGAAACGATGCTTGCCCAATGTCCCCATTGTCAGCAGACCCTCATGCTGAGTGAAGTTCAACTTGCAAAGATTAAGACCGCCCTCGCCTCGCTGTCCGTGGGCAGAACCCTGAAGATCGGCTGCCCGAAATGCAAACAGCCTATCGAGCTGAACAGTGACGGTTCGGTGGCCGGTCAGACGGCGAGCGCTTTGAAAGACGTGCTGTACGCCGAGCACACCGGCAATGAGGATCAGGCGGCTGTGGGGATGGTGGCTGCGGCCCAGAAGAAACCCCAGCCGGTGCGTCTGCCGCCTGCCGCGCCCAAACCGCCCGATCTCGGCTGGCTGTCCAGTGGGGTGTACAGCGAAAGGGAAGCGGTTGAGAACGTGCCCCACGCCCTGATCATGATCGGGGACGAGGAGATATCCACCCAGGTGACCATGGCCTTTGGCGAGATGGGCTACCAGCCCACCTATGCCCGCTCTGCGGAAGAGGCCATTGCCAAGATGCAGTTCATGAATTTTGAGGCGGTGGTGCTGCACAGCGGGTTTGAGGGGGGAGGCTTGGAGGGTTCCACTGTCCATCAGCATCTGCGGGAAATGGCCATGGCCAAGCGGCGTTACATCTTCTATGTCCTGATCGGCCCGGAATTCCGCACCCTCTACGATCTGGAAGCCTTAGCTAACAGCGCCAACCTGGTGGTGCATGACAGCGACGTCAGTAATTTTTCCATCATCCTGAAAAGGGGGATGAACGATTACAATGACCTGTTTGGGCCGTATCTGGAAGCCCTTGGAAATTATGGGGTGAAATAGTTGTGCAAGGCAAGGCACTGGTGTCGCAGGACGAGAAACCCCAGCAGGGTTATGGCCGAGGAAAGCAGCATGAGGCGGTTGGCGCGGAGGATGTCTTGCGGTTCGATGGGCCGGGCGGCCTCGCCGATGGTGGGTTTATCCATAGCCTTGCCGAAATAGAGGTTTGTCCCGCCGAGCTGTACGCCCAGAGCACCAGCCACCGCCGATTCGGTGTGGCCCGAATTGGGGCTGGCGTGCTTGAGTCGGTCTCGCAGGAGGATAAAGAGGGAGCCTTTTGAATCCAGACGCAGCAGGAATGCCGCAGCCGGGATCATCAGGGAGGTAATCCTGGCGGGGATAAAGTTGGCCAGATCGTCCAGCCGGGCGGCAGCCCAACCGAATGTGAGGTATTGCTCGTTTTTGTAGCCGAACATGGAGTCCATGGTGTTGATCGCCTTGTAGAGTATGGCAGCCATGGGTCCGCCCAGCACCGCGAAAAAGAGCGGGGCTGTCACCCCGTCCACCATGCTTTCCGCCACCGACTCCACCGCCGCCCTTGTCACCCCTGTCTCGTCAAGATTGGCCGTGTCCCGGCCCACGATCATCCCCACCCGCCTGCGGGCTTCGACCAGATCGTCTGCTGCCAGGCCTGCATACACCTGTCTGCTGTGGCTGACCAGATCGCGGGCCGCGATGGTGGTGTAGAGCAGGAGGATGGATGCTGCGATTCCCAGCCAGGGGTGGAGGAGGTTTGCCCCTGCAATCACGGCCCAGGTCGTTGCTCCGGTGAGTCCCAGGACCAGGGCAACGCTACAGATTCCGGCGGCACGCGGCGGCAGCACGGCGCGGGTGATCCGCTCGCATCCATTGCAAGTCGTGCCGATAAGGCGCACCGGATGCGGCAGCCAGTGCGGGTCGCCGAGCAACTGGTCCAGGAGGATGGCGATGAGGATCTGGTATTCGAGAGCGATCATTTTTTCAGCAACCGGTAGATGGCGGCCATGTCGATCTGGCTGCGCACCGCCTCGGCCAGCCGGTCAAAGGCCGGTTCCAGGTCATAGGCTGCCTGCACCCGGTTGAGCGGGGCCAGCCCCTGTCTTTCCCGCAACCGGTCGATGAACCAGCGCCGGAAGGGGTCCGCGTCGAAGATGCCGTGCAAGTAGGTGCCCCAGATGGTGTGCGAGGGGTTGCCCTTTCCGCCGCTTTCCCCGTTGCTGAATCGGAGAACATCGCAGGTTTCGCTGGCCCGGCTTTGGCCGTGATGGATCTCGTAGCCATGCACGCCAAGGCCAGAGGCGAGATGGCTACCGCTCTGCCGGGTCAGGGTTTTGTCTTTTTCGAGCACCGTGGCAAGGTTAAGCAGGCCGAGGCCGGCCAGGGTTTCTCCAGCAGACTCGATATGGTAGGGGTCATCGATGCTTTGGCCCAGCATTTGGAAACCGCCGCAGATACCGATGATCTCCCGCTTTTCTTCGCTGAATTTTTTCAGAGCCTCGGCCAGGCCGGAGCTGACAAGCCATTTCATGTCGGCGATGACGTTTTTGCTGCCCGGTAGGATCACCGCGTCCGCACCCGCAAGATCGGCCGGGGTTCTGGCGATCTTGACAAACAGATCCGGCTCGGCCAGAAACGGCTCGAAATCGGTGAAGTTCGAGATGTGCGGAAGGTCGATGAGCGCCACGGTGACATGCTCGCCTGCGGGTCGATGCGGGCTGAAAAGTCCGGCCTTGAAGTTCACCGAATCCTCTTCGGGCAGCCCCAAATTGGCCAGGTAATCCACCACGCCCAGTACCGGCTTGCCGGTTCTTTGTACCATGTAGTCGAGCGCCTCGGTGAGTAGCGATTTCTGCCCCCGGAAGCGGTTTACCACAAAGCCTGCGATCAACTCCCGTTCCCATTCGTCTAGAATCTCCATGGTCCCGACAAAGGAGGCGAACACCCCGCCCCGGTCGATGTCCCCCACCAGCAGGACTGCGGCCTCGGCATACCGGGCCATGGGCATGTTGACGATGTCGTGGGCCTTGAGATTCACCTCGGCAGGGCTCCCTGCCCCTTCCAGCACCATGACTTCGTATTTGGAGGCCAGGGAATCGTAGGCCGTCTGCACCGAGAGAAAGGCCTGGGGTTTGTAGGCCAGATAGTCGTTCACCGTCATGTTGCCCACCGGCTTGCCGAGAAGGATAACCTGGCTGCCCGTGTCGCTTGAGGGTTTGAGCAGGATCGGGTTCATGCGTACATCCGGGTCCAGAAGGGCCGCCTGGGCCTGCACCACCTGGGCCCGACCCATCTCGCCGCCGTCTCGGGTGACAAAGGAGTTGAGCGACATGTTCTGGGCCTTGAACGGGGCGACCCGCAGACCATCCTGCAAGAGGATACGGCACAGGGCGGCGGTGAGCACGGATTTGCCCGCGTTGGAGCAGGTGCCTTGGAACATGATGGCCGGAGTCTTGGGGGTGGGCATGCGCTTACTCGCCTTCTTTGCTGAAGATAACCAGGTTGCGGGTCTTGTTGGAAAAGGGCAGGGTCAGTTCGACGATCTCTTGCAACCGGTAGGGGCTGTTCGGTTGCTCTGTCCGCCAGGCGGCGATCTCCTCCTCGGCCCGTGGGCCTTTCATGCAGATGACCTGGCCGCCCATCGGGTTGACCGCTACGGTGTGCAGGAGAAATTCACCGATGTTGGTGAAGGCCCGGCTGGTGATAATGGGCACGGAAAGGATTTGGCCGTCCACCTCGGCGGAGCCTTTCTCTAGACGGCCGCAGAGCACCTCGATGTTGTTTAGCCCCAGGGTTCTGATGACGTGGCGTAAAAAAGAAACCCGTTTTTGGCGGGGCTCCACCAGGATGACCGGCAATTCCGGCCGGGCCGCCTTGAGGGCCAAGCCGGGAAACCCCGCGCCGGTGCCGATGTCGAGGAGCGGTTGCTGGGCGCTTCCCAGCGGCGGGAGAACCCGAAGCAGGGTCAGGGAGTCGAGGAAATGGGTCTCGATGGTCTCACGTAGCGGGGCCTTGGCCACCAGATTGATCTTGGCGTTCCAGCGGAGCAGTTCGGCGCAGTAGGTCGCAAGCCGCTCACGAGCCTGCCTGTCCAGGGCGATGCCCATGGCGGTCAGGCCTTCTTGTAGGATATCTTTGCTCTGAGTGGCGCTCATGCGGAAATTTTTCGCGTGTTTTTCCGGTGCACCAGGGTCAGTCCGGCCAGGACAAAGGCCAGGGCCGCCAGGTTGACATTATAAAATGCCAGCCCGGCCAGGCTCGCGACCAGGGCCAGGGAGCACATGCACACAGAATTACGCCAAATGGCAAGTCCGGCCAGGGTGATGCTCGTCCAGGCAAAGACCTGGTTGTACATCAGTTTGCCGATTGTCGAGCGGACCAGGCATATGGCCTTGTCCGGCGAATTCGCGCATACCCCCACCAGCCTTTCTGAGATAAAAACCCCGTGGCGCAGGGCCGCGAAGGTGCCAAAGGCGCCAAGCACCAGAAGGCCAAAGGGCAGCAGGGGCCGCAACGAAATGGTCCGGCTTTCCCGCCAGAGGGGGTAGGCCAGCAGCAGGCAGATCACCACCCAGATATCGGCTTGCCAGTTCAGCGGGGTTTCGTTGATCAGAATCGCCACAGCGCCAGCGGCGAGGAGCAAGGCGCTGAAGCGTTCGAGCATGCCCTGGCAGATTTGATCACCCTGTCTGTAAGAAAACCAGGTATAGGCTAGAGCGGGGATGGCAAAGGCGAAGTTGTTGAAGCTCCGGTAACGGGCATCCAGCACCAGGCCAAGGACACCGATTAGAGCGCAGGTGATTACCCCCAGCCGCAGAGCGCCGTATACGGCTTCGGGGCTGAGGCGGGATTTGCCCCGTAGAAAGTCCATGGACGCATCCAAGCTGAGGTGTCTGGGCATGGTGCCGGAAGCGATGGCTTTGAGCGCCAGCAGGTAGACGCTGGCGCTCAGCGAGAGGACGAGGCCGGCCCAGAGGTATTCATAGTTGTTGGTGGAGATGATGGAAAACTGATGCCCCTGCAGCACGATGAGAATGGCGCCGCCGGTCATGGCTGCGGAGAATTGTAGCCAGCGGGCCGCGCCCATGGAGCCATGGCGGCGGGCAATGAGCAGGGTGATGAGGGCAATCGCGGCGGATTGGGCAAACAGCATCCGCCAGTTGGAAAAATTGGAGACCGGTCCAGCAAGGATATGCTTGTCGGTCCGCTCCGGGCTGTACAGGCCCCAATAGCCGCCCACCGCGCCTTCCTTGATGCGCTTCCACGGCTGGTCAAAGGCCTCGATCAGGTTGTACTGCCAATGCTCCTGCTCGGCTAGGGCGATGAAGCCGCGGATGAAACGGGCCTGATTTTCCAGGCTGGGCAGCGCCCCTTTCCGCATCCGTCCTTGGGAGGGCCAGCCGGTTTCGCCGATGACAATCTCCTTGCCCGGAATTTTTGTGCCGATCTCTTCCCGGATCTTTTTGATGTGGGCCATGGCCTGGTCGATGGCAACCGGGTTGTCCTCCCAGTAGGGCAGGATGTGGATCATGACAAAATCAGTGGCCTGGGCCACCTCCGGATGCTTGAGCCAGAACTCCCAAACATCGGCATAGGTGACCGGCACCCCAGGCAGGGCGGCTTTGACCTGCTGGATGTATTCGGCGAGTTGTGGGCCGGTGATCTCTCGGCGCAGCAGGGCCTCGTTGCCCACCACCACTGCCCGGACGCTTGCCGGATGGAGCTTGGCCAGTGCGATAACCTTTTTAATCTCCTGCTGGTTAAGCTTTGGGTCTGCCCCTATCCAGGCGCCTAGGAGCACCTGCATCCTGTATTTTTCCGCGTATTCGGGCAAGGCCTCAAGCCCGGCCACCGAATAGGTGCGGATGCAGGAAAAACGATGGGAGAGGATGGCCAGATCGGCGTCGATCCGGGCGGGATCAATGGTCATGCCCTTGGCAAAGTCAAAGGGTGATTGGTCTTTTTCAAAGGGCGCGTAAGACACGCTTTGCAGGGAGTGGTGGGCAGCCAGTTCCGCCTCCGGGATCGGGCGCGGTTGGCCGACTCCATGCCAGAAGCCGAAGATCGCAGCCAGGGCCAGGCCATAGGCAAGCGCGGTTTGTAGAGTTGTTTTCAAGATAATCACCTTTTTGGGTGGGGCGTGTGAGAATTTCTTTCTTGTACCCTGCGCGGGTTGGGCGGTCAACTCTCGCGATTTGGGGGCAGTTCAAGGCATTCCTGGGGATTGCGGCGGTAGCGGGCCGGATTGCGGGGGTCCTGGTGGATAAGGACATCGGCTTGGGGAAAGGCGGCCATGATGGCGAGTTCCACCTCATCCGCCACCCGGTGCGCCTCGGCAAGGGGCAGGCCCTGATCAAGGTCCAGATGGAGCTGGATGTGCATGGTCTGCCCGGACTGTCGGGTGCGCAGGTCGTGGATGCCGAGCACGGTCCCATGGGCCAGGACGATATCGCAGATGCGCTGGCGGGTTTCTTCCGGAAGTTCGCGGTCCATGAGAACCTGCATGGCCTCCTGGCCGATCTGCCAGGCGCTGTAGAGGATGTATCCGGCAATGGCCAGCGCTCCCAACGGGTCTAGCAGAGGCCAGCCCGAGGCGGCAAAAAACAGGGCGCCGATGGTGGCCGTGTTGGTGAGCAGGTCGGTTTTATAATGCAGGGCATCGGCGCGGATTGCGGAGGAATTTGTTTTTTTGATCACATAGCCTTGAAAGGCCAGGAGCAGCAAGGTGGCGCCAATGGCAAAGACCATGATCCCAAGACCGACGCTGACATCTTGCAGGGGTTGCGGATGGTGCAACCGTTCGGCGGTGTGCATGAGCAGAAAGATGGCCGAACCGGCAATAAAGCAGGCTTGGCCGAGGCCGGCCAGGGACTCCGCCTTGCCGTGCCCGAACTGGTGATCCTCGTCTGCGGATTTCAGCGAATAGCGCACGGCCAGCAGGTTGATCAGCGAGGCGGCCGCATCCATGAGCGAGTCCACCAGGGAGGCCATGACGCTTACGGAGCCGGTCATGAACCAGGCCACGCATTTGACCCCGATGAGCACCACCGCCGTGGCAGTGGAGGCATAGGTCGCAAGTTTGAGCAGGGTTGCGGTGTCCCAGGTTTTTTTCATTATCATGAAATGGTTTGATCCTTGGCTATGGTGACCACCCGTTGCGGGAAGGGGATGGAGATCCCGGCTCGGCCAAGCTCCTTAAAAACAGCCAGATTCACACCATGCATGGTTTCGATGTAGCGTCGGGTGGGCGCCCAGTAGCGGTAGCCGATGGCCACCGAGGAATCCCGGAAATCGTCAATGCCGATCTGGGGCGCCGGCCCGCTTTTGATCTGGGGAAATCCGGCGATGGCCTGGCCGATGACGGCAATGGCCTGGACGGGATCGGCATCGTAGCTGATGCCCACCGAGCTTTCCACAATGCGGTACTCCCCTGAATTTTGCAGGATCTCCCCGACAATGTGCTTGTTGGGCACGGTGACTTTTACTCCATCCTCGGTGAGCAGGGTGGTGTGGGCCAGGGTAACGTCCTCCACCACGCCGAAGACCCCGGCCACCGTGATCGTATCGCCGACGATAAAGGTACGGCCCAGGATGATGGCCAGCCCGGCCCCATAGTTGGAGAGCGGACCCTGGAGAGCATAGGTGGCGCCGAAGGCTGCCGCGCCGATGGCCGCGATGAACGGGGCGATGGTGATCCCGAACTTGCTCAAGGCAATGAGCACCGCAAAGGCGACCACCACGATTTTGGCCAGGGAGGACAGGAAATGGCGCAGGGTGATATCAACCCCCCGGTTTTCACAGAGCTTGGCCACGGCGGCGGCCACCCAGTTGCCAAGCAGGAAGCCACCAATGAGGATGATGATGGCCCCGACCACCTGAAAACTGTAATCCACCAGAAAGGCGGTGGCCCTGTTGGCGATGGTGTGCAGTGATGCGAGCTGTTGATCCATCGGTTGGTCCATGGCTTATGTCCTCCTTGGCTGACGAAGCTGTCACATCATAGCGGGATTGGGGATTGCTGTCGAGGGGTTCACGAAGAGGCGGGAAACTTTGCCGGTTGCCGGGCACGACCCTGTCAGTAGGGGCGCTGTCCTATTACATTTCCGGCGGGCGCGTAGTTGCAGACCCAGACCTGGGAGCTGTCGCCGCACACGGCTTTGGCGCAGCCGACTTCCCTGGTGCCTGCCCAAACCATCTGGGTGTAATGGCCGCAGGTTTTTCCGGGCGGCGCGTTGCAGGTGTTGTTGGCCTGGGAGTACCATGGCTGTTCATTGGCCCAGCTGGCGACTACGGTTTTTTCTTTGATGGGCTGCGGAGTCAGGCTCCATTTCCAGACGCTGTTGCCCTTGCTTCTGCTGCCTGTTTTCAGGGGGCTGGCCCAGTAGAGATTTTCCCCAATCCGTGCAGCATGGCTGTGTTGCATACCGCAGCCTGATTTTTTAAGCTCGGTGGCCCAGGATGCGGCCTGTCGGGCAAGGGCATCGGACCAGTGCAATTCCGGGACGCCCACACTGGCGCGCAGGGTGTTGTGTTCTTCCACCATGCACATCGCGTCAATTTTGTTGTCCTGGGCCGCGCTTGGCCGAGCCAGGACAAGACAAAATAATGCTGCGCTGAGCACGGCATACGCTGTCTGATTCCGGCGGGTTATCGTCTGTTGCTGTTGCATTGGCAGGTCTGGGTAATGGCGAGGTCGAGGTTGCTGAAAAAATGCAGGGCCTCCGGGTCGTCCGGGTTCTGCTGGAGCCGGGCCTCGTACAGGGAAAAAAGTCGGGTGACCACATGGGCCATCTCTTCCTCCGGCACGGAGCCGAGAGCTGCCCATAGATTTGAGGTACTCATGTGCGAGCCGCCTCCGGTTCGCTTGGGTTGGCTTCCGGCAGCCGGCCCTGTCCATGGTCGCGGGCCACCAACATGTAGATGGAAGGCACCACAAAGAGGGTGAACAGGGTGCCCACAGCCATGCCGCCCACCAGCACCAAGCCGATGGAGTTCCGGGCTGCTGCCCCTGCGCCGGTGACCAGGGTCAGGGGAAAATGCCCTGCCACCGTGGCGGTGCTGGTCATGAGGATGGGGCGCAACCGGGTCATGGAGGCTTCCCGGATGGCGGCAAGTTTAGGAAGCCCCTGTTCCTGAAGTTTATTGGCGAACTCGACGATGAGGATGCCGTTTTTGGCCACCAATCCCACCAGAGTGACCAAGCCCACCTGGGAATAGATGTTGAGGGTGGTGGTCCAGCCGTGGGTCCAGAAGGGGGTGTTTGGGTCGGGGATCTTGAGGAAGGTGAAGATCAACGCTCCGAACATGGCCAGGGGCACCGAGCCGGCTAGGATGACAAAGGGATCGCGGAAGCTGTTGAACTGGGCGGCCAGGACCAGAAAGATCAGTACTACGGCCAGGCCGAAGGCGGGCAGGAATTTGTTGCCCTCGCTGCGTAGCTGGCGGGATTCACCGGTGTAGTCGAGCACATAGCCCTTGGGCAGGATCTTTGTCGCCTCGTCTTCCAGATAACGCAGGGCTTCGTCCAGAGGGCGCACTGAGACACCGCTGATCTTGACCGCGTTCAGCTGTTGGAAACGGTTTAAGGAACGGGGTACCGTGGAATCCTTGATGGTGGCGACGGTGGAAAGCGGCACCAACTGGCCGTTTGGCCCAGTGACGTAAATTTTTCTCAGCTGCTCCGGGTTGAGGCGGTCGGTTCGGGCAATCTGGGGGATGACCTTATAACTGCGGCCGGCGATGTCGAAGCGGTTGACGAAGTTGCCGCCCACCATGGCGCCGAGGTCTGCGCCGACCTGTTCCAGGCTGAGACCTAAATCCGCAACCTTCTCCCTGTCAATGACGAACTCCGATTGGGGTTGGTCTATTTTTACGTCGATAATCGGGGGGAAAGCAAACATTCCACTCTTCATGGCTTTCTGCTGGAGCTGTTGGGCGAATTCCAGAATCTGTGGGGTTTCCGCTGTTGAGGCCAGAACGAATTCCACCGGGAACTGGCCGCCACCGGGCAGCGAGGGGCGCAACACCGGGAAGATCCGGATGCCGGGCAGTGCTTGTAATTTCTTTTGCACCTCGGGCATGATCTCGAATACTGAGCGTTTGCGCTGAGCCCAAGGCTTGGTGACCATGCCGCTGAAGCCGGAGGTGGGCTGGGTGAGCTGGAAGGTGAAATCCGTTTCCGGGAAATCGAGAAAAATTTTGTTGGCAGCGGCGGCATAGCCGCTGGTT
>Ga0315272_10000191_pt1 | contig 29365 bp, 49 predicted proteins | sample C3_middle_MG_FD_203918 | JGI IMG/M metagenome (GOLD analysis project Ga0315272, IMG submission 203918) | Sediment microbial communities from Yellowstone Lake, YNP, Wyoming, USA - C3_middle | ecosystem: Environmental > Aquatic > Freshwater > Lake > Sediment | place: USA: Wyoming | collected...
CACGCCCCGACGCTCCGATTACTCAATTCGCCCTAGAACAACTAATCACTCAGCCGGACCCCCGGGAGCTGAGAATCTATACGCTGGAGACTAAGCTCTCCGAAATAGAGGCCCAAATAAAGGAGCTCAGGAAACTCGCCACGGTAACCGACAAAATCTTTGAGCTAGAGGCGCGTATCAAGACTCTACAGAACATGGTGGCTGAGCTCTACAACATGGTGAGCCGTCAACCGGAGCCGCCAAAAGAGGCGCCAAAGCCGGAGCCCCCACCTCCTACCCAAGAGAAGACGGTGGAGAATCCTAATCCCAAGGCGGACCCGCCTCCGGCGGAGAATAAGGCGGAGCAACCGACTCTTACGGATATTGAGCGCATGGTGTTGCGTGTGCTCTACAAGAAGCTCAAATACTGGAGCGGACGCTCTGACCTTAAGGTGGACGAAAATGGCTATGCCGTAATCGGACGTGACACGAATTTCGGAGTCAAATTCTCACAATTTGTGGCGGTTATGACTAAATTCGGCCTTTCTGACTGGGTTATTGCGCGAGGCAATGACAAAGCCGGTTACTACGTGGAAATAAAAGCGTCAGACATGCCGAAAGCTTTAGAGCGCCTAAAAGAGCTTGACAAGCTGTTCAACAAAGCAATTAGCGGAATATAATATCACCCTCCCTACCTCCCTCCCCCCTTTTTCTAGAGGCGTAATAAGTTTCAATCGAAGGAGTTGAAAGCCGGAATAGATTCGGTTGGTTCACCATATTTGATGCGGTAACTTTCAGCCCACTTTATCATTACACAGTTGTTAGTTTCACCTTACCTCAAAGCTTTCAACTCTTTCGGCGCGCTTTCAACTCTCCTGGGTTTACGCCGAGAATTTTCAGCGGAAAAAATGCATCAGAAAAATAAATACTATACATATACAAGATATAACGGCGCGCCGTTGATTCTTTCACCAACCTTTTCCCAACCGCGACATAGTTTTCCCAACTACTAGTCTTATGTTTCCCAACTGGTATCCCAACCTTTCCCAACCATTAGACCTCTGTAAAGCGTAGAACTCCCATCATTTCCCCCTACCTCTCCACGGGTGGGCTCACCCCAGCCGGGAGAGGCGGGGGGTTAGGGGCTAACCATGGCCCTTGGGAGGCCGTGGCCCCCTCCCGACAAGGGAGGCCCCGACCCGTCCAAGGACCATGGTTAGCATCTAAGTATAGAGATAATGCTGGTTAATAAACCTTCTCACGTCGGGTAATCGCGGTAATGTTTAATAACTAATCATTTTATCTAAGAGATATGAGAAGACAAGCCGGCGGAGACGACGTTTTCACTCACCAATCAGCTGACTGCCGAATCGATTTTCAGAACGGACTTTTAATCTGTATCGGTATAGATGGCGATACCGTCACTAAGCGCATCACATTGGCTAGGTCGGCTAGGAAAAAAGACGAAATTTCTATATTTGAGGCCCTTAGGCTAGCCGGGCTGGAGACGACGGGTGTACAGCCGGCTACACTGTCCTTCACCCCTTTTAAGGACCCAGACAACAATGAATTAGGTAGGGTCTATGTGCCGGCCGTTATTCCGACTTCTCAGAAGATGGGCTTTCTCTATGACGACGGTGGTAAGTTTGGCTTCTCTACCTTTGTGGCGGGTGGCACCAAGGTCTTTGCCGTGGATTATAATTCTAATGTAGTTATAGACGTTGTCGGACAAGAAATTCCCTCAAAGGAGGAGTTTGAGAAGGCTCTTAACAAGTTCAATAAGGAGCTTGACTTTTTGGGCACTTATAGGGAGTCTGTGCTTTTCGTCACTCTTTACCCTTACCTATATGTCCACTTTCTGAGGCGGCCCATAATCACCATTACCGGTCCTTTCCGCTCTGGTAAGACTACCGTGCTGGAGCTAGTCCAATCTATCATAGGCGTGCCGACCATGGTCCGTGGCAACTTCTCTCTGGCTGGCGCTAGGGGTTTGCTGGCTTATAGGCACGTGATTCTTGATGACTTTGGTGAGGGAGCCGTGCTGGAGGACCCCAACATAAGCATGTTGCTACAGTATCATGACCGTGGCCTTGTGGCTAAGGTTGACGATAGGCTTAAGACTAAGGTATTCCCTCTGAGGGGGGTTCTCTATCTTACCGGAGGTTATGCGATTAACCTACTGAGGCTGTCAAGCTATGTGGATAGGCTGTTTTTGCTTAAGATGGCTCTCTCCCGTAACATGCTTAACACCATGAACGCGGTTTTCAACTCTATCATCAAGGATGCGGATTACTACCGGTGGGCTTTCTCACGGCTCTACCTCTATTTCCACGAATATTACTTATCCCTATCCTCAATGTATCATATGCCGTGGAGGCGTGACAGCATCTTTGTTACCGACGCGATTAACTACCTCTTGTTACGCGCCTTAGATAGTAGTAGAGAGCCTACTCTGGTTGTGGAGAATAAGGCGGAAAATGCCAAGAAGCATGCGGCCGACGTCCACATGGCTATAATACTTCAGCTTCTTAGGGCGCTTCTCAGGAGGCGTGCTAAGGGGTTTGACACGGCTAAGAATAAGGTGTTTAAGTTCAAGGGTCAAGATGTGGAGTTCTACCATGTCCAATATGTCCATAAGCTAGAGATTCCTTCTCAAATTGGGCATGGCACGGAGACGGTTAGTGAGACGGTATCTATAGGCGCTACAAAAACCATATCTAAGAGCTTTAGTATGAGTAAAGCTAAGCAATATGCCTCTCCCGCAATGGTCCAAGCGGTTATAGACATGTACACATATCTTAGTGATTACTTTATCGTGGCGGCACCCGACGGAAAACACCACAGTATCTGGGTGAGGGCTGACGCGGTTGACGAAGCCATTAGGTGGCTCATTTTCACACTACAGGAGCATGCGCCACACTACTTGGACAACTTCCCCACGTTGGTGGACGAAGAGGTAAGGAAAGCCTATGAGGAGATTATGAGTAGGCTGGAGGCTAACAAACCTAAAGATAGCAACGTTAAAAACGGTGGCGATAAGAATATAAATCAGTGATTTTTCTTAGAATGATGCGCGGCCTCTCATAGGGGCCGCGCGCTCACCCCCCGAGTTACGGGAGTGAATCCCCCAGGCGCCACGGGAGTGGTGTCTGGGGGTTTAGTTTCACCCCTCCCAATTCTCTTAATCATATCCCTATAAAAGCTTAGCGAAACTTATAAGTTGGGTCGGTCTTGGGGTATATGGACTTAGTTAGGCTAGTGACAGCTACCATATACGCATATTTTATAGTATCGTCGATTTTCGGGATATCTAACATATGGGTGGACATTGCGCTGTATACGGTATTGCTGGTGTCGGTTGTCTACGCTACTGAGGTTAACATGGCTCTCAGTAATGCTAGGATTTGGTATAACGTCATGGTGGTGTCTGTGGCTATGGCTTTGCCTCAAACTATCTTTGCCATCAATTTGGCGGCTAGTGGTAAGTCCGTGGCGGCTTGGATAGACACGTTGGCTAGCACTCTGGTTGACGCTATATTTGTGACTGCCGTGGTCCGGAGGAACATTGTTGGGTCTCCCTTGATTAGGTCTCCCTTGGTCGTGACTTTCCTATCTCTGTGGTCCATGTTGGCGGTTGGGCTTAACATATTGGCGTGGCACCCGGAGCTGTATACCTCTACCCACTTTCCTCTATTCTATGTAATAGCTGGTTTGCTTTTGCCGGCTATGTTGGTTAGGGGCAATGTGAGGGGCTGGCCTAGTGTCAATGATATTTTGATGTTGACTAACAACGCTATTGCCACCATGGTGGCTTCTTACATGTTGTCTAAGGCCGTGGCTCAGTTGCAAATGGCTGAGGCTCAGCTAGGCGTTGTGTCTACCGTCTTGGCTACTCTCCCGGACTTCTTTGTCGGTATGTTGATTAGGGGAGCCGTCTCTAGGATTATTGGCTCTGAGGCTGGTGACCAAGAGATGGTGTTTTCCATGTTGGCCGCGGCGGTCCACGACCAGTTGACTATTCCGGGCCTAATCATGTTGATGGCGCCTTATGCCATGGCGTATTATCCTCACTTTTTCAACGTCGTGGTGGTTCTCCTCAAATTTACCTTGTTAGATAGGCGGCTCTTCTGGCTTGTAGGCGTGCCGGTGGGCTTATTGGTCCTAATGGCGCCTCCAGTCTAGCTTTCCGGAAAACGGCATTTTTTCTCTTTACAAACATACTATGCAGCTATTAGACATGCGTAAAGTGTCACAAAAAATGGGGGCCGTGTTTATGTCTAGTTGGCTGGAGGCTTTGGGCTGACTTTCCGGTTGGCTGTCAGGTATACAATTTCGTCGGTCTTCACGTAGGGCTCTCCGTAAATCAACTTCAGTAGGTGGTTTAGAAAGGTGAGGGTGTTTGCGGTTTTATACGCTATGGGGATTATGTTAGAGAAGAATTTGCGGGCTTGTGGGTCTTTGACTATTAGGTTGTAGAGCCTAAGGGGCGATATAAACTTCAGTTTGTTTGTCGTGACTAGACGCTCTACCTCTCTTATCATGTTGTCTAGTAATTGTTGGTATTGGTCCATGTCTAGGCAAATTAAGGCGATGTTTCCGAATACCAACTTAATCACGTGGCCTTCTTTTTCAAGCATGTAGACTAGTGCCTTAACTTGTCCATGTGATAACCCAAGCCTTTGCTGTATTAGGGAGGTGGTTTTACAGCCGTCGGCTAGCAACGTCAACATGGCTTTTTGGCGCTCTAGCACTTTGCGAGTGTGGCCTATTGGCATATCTATCTGATATAATCAGGTTTTTAAATTTTACCAATTTAAAAATGGATAAGGTTGACGTGGGTTAAACAGTAGTCTGTGGTTGGTTTATTCTATTCTTTTTTACAAAATATACGGTTTTTGTTCCCTTGGTGTAAGGCTCTCCGTATAGCATGCGTAGGGCCCCATTTAGGAATGACAGGACTGAGGCGTTTCTATAGTTTGCCGGCACTAGTTTGGCTAGGAGTTTGAAGACCTTGTGGTCTTTGAGGATTAGTCTGTAGAGCCTAGTTGGGTATACATACTTCAGGTTATAGCTTTCAACTATCCTCTGTATCTCACGGAGGATTGTGTTGACTAGGTTGTTGTATTCTTCGTCGTTTAGGCACCATATGGCGGATTTTCCGATTATCCACTGCCTTATGTGACCCTCTAGGGCTAGGGTCTTCAGCACATAGTAGGCTTCTGTGTGTGTGGAGCCTAGGGCACGTACTATGTAGGACGTTGGTTTACAGCCGTCGGCTAGCATTTTCAATACGGCTTTTCTACGGTCTATTACACGACGCGTTAATCCGCGTGGCATATCTGTCTGATATTGTGGGGTTTTAATGGTTTTTGCCTTAAGCTAAGGATATTAATGGGTGGGCCGTCTTTCTCAATGCTAGTGGCGCTAATTTACGTGAAGCGGGATTGTCCGATATGCCAGACTTTTCTTAAGCACACCATAATCAAGGGCGCTACCGCACGTAAGTGTGTGCCGCTTATCTTTAAGGACGTGGACATGGTGCCTCTCAGTGAGAAGAGGATGGTGTGGGGCTATGAGTTTGACCCTAACTATGGGCTGGTGTTTAGGATTTACGTGCCTTTCCTTGTGATTGCGGACGTGGACGAAAAGTATTCTATTAAACAGATTTTCTATAAGGCCCCCCTGATTCCTAGGCACCCAGCCGGGTTTAGTGAGCCAGAGGTGAGGGAGGTTATTTATACCACATATTCATGGTGTGGATATGGAAAAGCCTTGTCAAAAGATGCTGAATCTTCTGGAGGTGTTGAACCAGCTGAAAAACCAAGGCGGAGAAGGCGCTCGCCACGCTCAGAGGATAATGAGTGAGGTTGCTGAGGGCCGCATGACTCCGGAGGAGGCTCTTAAGGAGGCTAAGCGTCTTAAGGTCTCACTCTTTTAGGCGGTTAAGAAGATATATCCGGGCTATCTTTATACTATGGCCGACGACCCTCTCCGTGACTGTATATATCAATTATACTATAATATAATTAGGACCACGGTGGGCGTCTACGTGCCGTCACGTCTAGCTCAATGTCTAGCTATTCTCAAGATTCAGATGATTTTTATAGCCAAGTCTACCGGTGACGATATTGATTTTGCCATGTCTAATTGGGCCTATTCATGCGGCCCCAACTTCTGTGCCGTGCCGGCTAACTTTGTGGAGATTTTGGTCTACGCTAAATCGCGGTTTGGTTACTAGGGGCGTAAAACTTAAAAATCCGAATTTCATAGGGATACATGGGCACAACAAATCAACAACAAACCCAGGACCGGAGCGTGGACTTTTTCACTAGTAAGATTGGCTGTAATGTCTCTAGTCCGCTTAAGCATGTGGACGTCGTCGGTGAAATAGTGGAGGAGGCGGTTTACAATTTCCTCATTGACGCGGGTGATAAGATGTGTGTGGCTAACAAGATTGGGGTGTGGAAACTGAGCAAATGTGAGGGTTCCTCAGGCTCTGGCAGTGAGAGGCGTAAATCGCTCTATGCCAAGGTGCCTAAGGGCGTGGGCGTCACGGTATATTTGGCTAATGGTAAGGTCCAAGGGAGGCTCATAGACATTGGCGTCTATGAGGTCCTTGTGGAGGTGGGGGGTGACATAATCTATATTCACAAGGACCTAGTCCACGCGTTATGTTGGCCCAAGTAAATAGGGGGAATTTTTTACAGGACCAAGTAAACTCGCTGGTAGAGAAGGCGCTGGAGTTTGAGGAGTCTAGGTGGCAGTGGCAGACTTACGTCAACATCTTTGAGCCGCTTGTTTCTAAGTTTTTTGAGTGTCGTCGGACTAAGGTGGCTGGGTGTGTTAATCCGGATTGCCGCTTTCAGAGGATTATAGCCTATTACGTGTGTGTCACCAAGTACAAGGGCGTTGACTTATACTTCGCTCTTAAGTTCTACGTGAAGTCCGGCCTCCCGGTTATTGGGCTTAGCCATCACATAATGCTTAAGGGTGAGGCCTCTGAGCATAGGTATTACCCATCTATTGACTGGGATAGTAACTTACCCCCTCCCAAGGAGCTTTTAGAGCGGGCGGTTTTTTGGTGGCACTACAAGTCAGGCTCTAAGGGGATTGAGGCGTGGCATATTGTGTTGCCGTATAGGCGTCGGTGGTATCATGCCATATATGACATGATGCCTTATACCGACAAGATGCATTGGGCTTTGACGGCTAGGCGTATTTTGAAACAAGGCATCTATGAGGACTTTGGGATTCTTAGAGTCTGGTGGCTTGGCGATGAACTCATTGACTACTATGCCGACGAAAATGACCCAATGGCGTGGCTTAACCTAAAGCTTAGAAGGTTGTTCTGGCTGAGGGAGTATGAGCGAGTTTGACGAATTCAACGAGGGCTTTGGGTTGGACGTATCCGACACTCCGGAGGAGTTGGCTTTCGAAACGGAGGCGGCTATTGAGGAAATAGAGTCTGAGGCGTCACCGGGTGACCAGCCTAAGGGGTCTGAGCCGGAGGAGATACGCATGTGGGCTGAGGAGAAGGCGCGTAAGGCCGTGGAGGAGGGTAAGGAGGTGACTAACTGGGGTGACTGGGTGATGGGGTGGCGGACTCCCAACGCTTCTGAGAAGAAGATGGAATTCATGTATTGGTATGCACGCACCTATCTGGAGGAGGCTAAGGACATTAGGCCGGATATTGCGGATGCCTTGGCTAGGGGATTGGTTGGGCTGGCTTTCGGCAGGGCTGACTGGTTGGCGTCTATGCTTGACCCGGAGGTTATGAGGCAAATCTATACCGACCCGGAGGTGGCTAGAGTATATAGTGAGACGCGCGACATGCTTAGGCGCTTTTCCGACTACTACATATCCTTGACTACCATGGAATTGGGTAAGGTGGCTGACATCATTGCTGAGGCTAAGGCTAAGGGTGAGAATCCGGAGGTGGTTGCTAGGGAGATTACTGAGGCCGTGCCTAGGCTGTCTCCCAAGAGCCTCTACTTTAACCTATACTACATTGGCAGGTCCATAGGTGACAAGTACGTGCTGGAGGTGGCTAGGGTACTGTCTAAGATGCGGCGTAGATAGGCTTATATATCACAAGGAAAAGTTTTTCATGCCTAATTTTACCACGACGGAGATAGTCAATGATTACAATACGCAACAAGTGTTGCTTACCAATATCGAGTGGATGTTTCTCTTCGCTTTTGTGTTGGCTGTCTTGTTCACGCTAGTTGATAGGGAGAGTAGAGTGTCGGTGAGGCACTTCTTCTCTGACTTGATGGTTAGGTGGGGCCTAGCCGGCTTGGGTCTGTGGACTATCGTGCTTATCTTCTTTGGGCTTTATGAGCTGGGGCTTCAGAGGGGCTTATTCCACATTATTCCCTTTGTCGGTATTGCCGAATACGGAGGCTTATGGGGCGTGGCTATCAGTGGCGTTGTTGCCCTCTTATTCTTTGTGGCTAGCTTATTCCTCCAGGCTTTGATAAGGGCCCCCAACGTGACTAAGGTGGTGAGGACTCCGTATTACCCCTATCTGGAGGAGTATGCTTACTATCTATATCAGTGGTGGCACTACTACCAGAACTACCAAGACTACTACCAGACGCAACAACAAGAGGAATACGCATATGCTACCAATAGACAACGCGGTAGGTCCTTTTAACTATCTATTATAGACATGAAAACACAAACTCCCCCCAAAAAGAGGAGACCCAAAAACCTAGAAAGGCTCTATTTGGCGCCTATCCGTAAGGACGGACTTCTAGTGGTCGTGGAGGGTAAGAGGTCCTATACTAAGCAGGAGATTATGATGCGCGCCTCTGTGTTCCTTAGCATGGCTGAGAACATCAGGTGTGAGATTTGCGGCCGCATCTATGATGGCACCAATTATTTCATGGTGGAGTATACTGGGTTACTTGTCAAGCTTAGGCATGCCTATTGTGGTGACTGTAGGCCGGAAATCAAGAAGTTGATGAACACAATCTATGAGCGCATATGACGGCTAGGAATCCCTTCAGGAAATACCGTAACAAATACCTTGACAAATTCCTCATTACTGTGGCCACCACTTTGGCTTTGTTTAGCTACGTGGTGGCTGTGTACGTCTACAAATTGCCGCTTATATTTTCTAGGTGGGCTCTGCCGTTGATTATATCAACTATATTGGCTGGGTTTGTATTGCTCTATCTAGTGTTTGCCTCTATGTTCTACATATTCCAGACTCTGTATTTCTGGAGGCTGGAGAGGCTCTATGAGGTTAATCCTAGGTTAGCCGTGAGGTATTTCGCTAAGGACTACCTCTCTGAGGAGGCTAAGTTAGTTAGAAAGGCCCTTAGTCTTGTGGGCCTTTCTTAATTCGACTTTTTTCTTCTTTACAAACACCTAAACTTGGTTACGTATTTATCTCCCGCCTTGGCTAAGGAGGACCCCCGCTTTATCTCGAAACTCAGGGGCAACGTTGCCAAGGCGGACCTCCGGTTTTGATTTTGATATGCGTAAAGGGTCACGATAAATTGGGGCCACATATCTCGGTGATAGATTTATATGTGGGTCGGTTCTATAATTCGTGCCTAAGATAAAAATTATCGATAGAATGTCGGGAAAAACGTGGGATGCCGACGTTGATACCGAAAAGCTATGTCTGTCTAGCACGTGGAGCACTATGTTTGGGCTATCTCAGAAGTGTCTCCCAATGACTCCGGATAGGTTTGCACAAATTATGCGCTACGTGAGGCCGGGCTTTGGCTCTGTCTATGTGGAGGCTTTGGTGTTGCCGGACACCATAAGGGTATTCGTGGCGGACCTTGTGGTGATATCGCCTAGGGGCGTTGACGTCACGGAGATGTTTTATGACTTAAGGCTGGGTGAGGTCGGTATTATCTTTGGCAACGCCTTTATGCCGGTTAGGATTAATTGGGAGAACGCTAAATGTGAGGGTCGGACTTGTGTAGTTTTTGGGGCCTTGGTGCGTGACGACGGCGCACTCAGGCATGTTCCTATCATCTATGAGAAGGAGTATCTGGAGTGGCTTAGGGCTATGTTGGCTAAGAGGCCGGCTGAGTCTTGGGAGGTGATTATGCAACGGCTTCAGATTTATGAGTCGACGCTTAACAGATTGCTGGAGGAGCTCTCTAAGTTGGCTGATAGGTCCGCTTATGAGTTGGCCGTGATGGTGATTCAACAAGCACGTAACATAATGTCACAAGTCCAAGCTTTAACTCAGCAACCTAGGGGCGGAGGACAGGCGTAAGAATTATAAATATGTGGATTAGCCATGTTCATGTCTAATAGTAATATCCGCCACGGGCGTAGAGTTGGTAAAGGCACGGTGGTGGCCGTATTAATATTGGCGTTGCTTATAGGCTATGCCATTTATATGAACTTCAGTCACGCCACAACTGGTAGTGGCGGCGGTGGCGGTGGGGGTGGCACCACGACAACCGCCACAGGCACCTCTCCACAAATTGTCGTGCTTTATCCCAATGCTGGCGTTACCAACGGCTTTGACTTGATTCTTGTGGAGGACCACGTGAACGTCAACAACGGACAATACTCAATAGTTGCCTCCGCGGTTGGGTCTTATAGGTCCATAGTGGCTTATGGCGGCTCTTCTGTGTCTGGCAACATAACCTATGGCGTTGCGGTTATTAAGTACGGCGGTTATGAAATTCCGGTTGTAGGGTTTGCCTCTACCAACGCTACATTGGTTCAAGACTTTCCGGGTATACAGGTGAGGCTTGACGCGAATGGTGGCTACGTGCTCTACACACCTATAAGCATGGCTATCTACTATAGACACCTCCAGTACAACATTTCCAATACTGTGATTCATGTGTGGGTGCCGGCTAAGACTCAGCCGGCTACCTTGGCTAGCGCCTCTCTACATGTGGTTATTGACCCACAATACGGCACGTATTATGTCAATGGTGTGGCTTATGGTTTGGATGTTGACACACCTCCCAAACAGTATAAAGGTATACTGAGGTCGTGGCTTGTCTACGCTACGGCCGGCGGTAGCTACGTATTCCAGATTAACCCATAAACTTATTTAACGCCAACCCAATTTTTTCTATGTCAGCTATCGTTGAAACTATTGGTAAGTACGGTATACTAGGCTTAGCGGCCGCTTTCGTGCCGGCTTTTGTGCATGGCGCTATGGCTGGCGCGGTTGGGCTGTCTGGTAATCCGGCTATAGCCACGATACAGATTATCGCCTATATGGCTATCGTGGCTTATTGGGCTAAGGAGAATGTGGTTGACGGTTTGCTGGCCGGGTTGGGTCTTGGGGCTGGGGTGGTTGCTGTTAGTCAAGCTCACGACTTGGCGATTCAAGGTATACTCTTTGGCATAGGCACATTGATTAATTCTATTGTTAACTACATCATTAGCGGCTTTCTAATGGGGCTGGGTTACGGATTCTTAATCGGGATATCCCCTTCGGCTATATTGGGTGGTTTGGCAGGCTTTCTGTTTGGGGCGGTGGTTATGCTTTTGGTTAGGGTTGGGAATTTGCTTACGGAGGCTCTAGAGCTTGGCATATCCGCGTTGTTTAAGAGCATAAGCGTCGGCTATGCCGCTCTTATTGCGCCTTTTGTGGGAGGCATCTTTGTCGGAGTGCCACTTGGCGCTATGTTGCTGGTTTTCGGCTTTGCTTTGGCTATGGGGCTTGGGTTTGCTGTGGGGCTGGCTTTGGCGTCTTTGCTCTTTATGTTTGGTCTTGTGTGGGCCTTTATCGGGTTTATCCTTAACATAGGTCTCCTTGTGGCGGCTCTTGTCATATTCAAGACCTTCACGAAAAGCACGGACGTTATCCAGATTTTGCTGGATTTAGCCGCGATATTCATATTCAAGTTCATAGGGCCGGCCCTATATGCGGCCGGCTATGCTGGCTTGGTGACTAGGCATAGGGTTAGGGCCCTTTACTTTATAGCTCTGGGGGCTTTGGGCTCATAATGAAGTGGTTCACCCATATAATATGGGGGGCCTTTTTTCCGGTTTTGTTTGGCGTCAACGTATATGAGGCGGCCTCATTGGCGGTATTCCACACGGTGTTGACGGACTCTTTGGGGCATGTCAGGCACGGCCCTTATGTTAGGCGCGCCTCTTATCATGACGTCTTATCGCTTTTCTTCGGCCTTATGATTGCGGCTATTATGCATAATCTGATTTACATATGGCTTGGCGTTATTCATATAGTACTTGACTGGCTGTCTCCCGGGAGGTTGGGCGTTAGTTATTTGTATTCTCTGGTGTGGGCCTTAATACCTGCGATAATTTTATATATATTAGGTGTCCATCTTTAGCATGCGGTTAAGTAAAATTCCGATACCGTTACTCATTGCCGCTCTAGTGGCTACCACGGCGGTGGTGGTATACCTCCAGCTATCTGTGGTGTCTGTTCCAGTCGTGGCGGACCCCAACTTCACAACTACGCTTGTGGCCGGCACACCCTATATGTGGCGTGGCGCGGCTAGCGAGTTTGATATAGCCTCTAACGCAACAATAAAGGTGACGTATATGCCTATGGGCCACGTGATTTACCTCAATGGGCCTCTTAGCAACACTACACTTGGGTCCGGTAAGTGGCTGATTTACCTTAAGGGTGGGCGGCCTCTCTTAGTAGAGAAGGTTACCTATCCTAACGGTTATAGCGTGTTCTACGTGTTTAAGCTTGTCAACATGACTAAGGTTAACGGGCTGAGCGTATTGGTGCCTAACGCGTTTGCCGTAACAGACACATTGACTGGAAATGAGTATACAGCAATACTATCCAACGGCGCAAACACACCAATGTATCGTGTTACTCAAATCACTACTAACGGCACTCATATAATGGTCCAGCTAGGCGACCCGTCACTTACACAAGTTGACCAGACAGACTATTTCCAGCTACCCTCTGCCGTAGATACCACGGCTATTAAAATCACGTCTAGCGGCTTCGGCGTGAGCTACGTTGTCAACGGCACTACTGTATCGGCTTATGTCATGCCGTATACACACATTGTTATAGTGCCCCACGCTAGCGCTAAGGTGGTTATAACGGTGAAATAATCCCCATTTTTTCTCTAGGATAGACAAATAATTTTTTAATAAGTGTCTATATTATCCACCATGTTATTGCCTGAGGGCGCTGGGTTGCTAGGCCTATTGGCAGTAGCAATACTTAACAGGAAAGCTATACCAATTGCTCTGATTACGCTTTTCGTGTCGGCGGCTGTGGCTGTGGCAGGTGGGGCCGTATATGCGGCCTTTACACCTCTTATGGCTGGAGCCGTTGCCTTGTACGCCCTTAGGCAGGAGGAGCGGGTGGTGGAGAAGGTGGTGGGCCTCTTTCTGGGGCTGACTATTATATGGGCCTCTGACAACACGGAGATAGCTAAAGTGTTTGCCGCTATTTCTTATGATATCGTGAAGCCTTTCTTTGACGCGCTTGTCAATGTCTTGGGTGTTATAGGTTTCGGTGGCGTCTTGGGTGCCTTGTTGGCGTGGTCTCTCCTATCGCCTAGGCTTATGTCTATTGCTGAGGAGGAGCCTCTGGTGTCTATAGGCTATGTGCTTCTGGGGTCGGTGGTGTTGGCTGGTGCCGTTGCGGCTGTGCCTCCGTATGTGGCTATGGCTATGGCTATCGCCCTACTTAACCAATTCAGTAGGGCTCTTAGGGGCAATATGGACGCGCTTGGTGAGATTGCGCCCTCCTTGTTTATAGTGGCTACCGTTATTCCGCCTACTTCTTTGGCGCCTCTGGGTGCTGTATTGGCTGTCATTGAGCTGGCCTTTGGTGTGCTTAGTCGGAGGCACTTGGCTGGTGCGGCTATGTGGGCTACAGCGGCTATGTTGGTGGCCGGGCTATGAGCGCGCTTAGGATACTCTCTAAGGTATCGGTGGAGGCCGTCTCACTATCTATAGCCATAGTGATATTTGCCATATTGGGCTTTAGCCTATTCTCTATATTTGGGGCCGGGCTGGCTTACCTAGGCATTAGGGCCTTAATGAGGTCGTGGGTGCTTGACCACCCACTCCCCTCCCCCATTCAGGTGTTTGTCTACTTGTTGGCGTTGTTTGGGCTTATTGGCGGCACTCAGTTTATCGTGTTTGCGGCTGTATTGATTGCGGCTTTCTTGATTAAGGAGGTTAAGCTTAAGGCGCCTACCGTAGATGGGCTTATAGAGGCTATGAAAATGGGTCTGGTTGGCGTGTTCATGCCTCTTCTAGGCTTGGTGTTGCCGATTATCCCGTTCTATGAGACGGCTAAGAAGTTCCGATATGACGTCTCTGGAGCTTTGGCTCTGTTAGCTCTTGTTCTTATCGGTATTATTGGCATGTATACCTCAGCCTTAACTACCTCTACTGAAAAGGTGAGCCTCTTGTATATCGGTGGCATGTTTAACAACGCTTTTGCTGGGTTGTTGGGGCCTCTGTCTGAGTCTAACCCGCTGTATTGGGTTGGCGTTATCTCTTATGAGGAGTTCATTGGGAGGGTTACTCCCTTCGCTAATGCCATGTTCACCCTTCTACACTTACCTTCTAGGCTGTGGGCCGGCTATAAGATGACTGGTTCCGACTTGTTTGCCATAGGCATGGCATTTATTCTCTTGTTGGGTATCAACTTTAGTGCTAGGTGGCTCTGGGGCCTATATCAGAGGCATGGTATCGTGTCATCTATACTAGGGCACGCCTTCTATAATGCTGGTGTGTCCGCGTTTATTGAATTGGTTATGGGTAATCCGCTCTATGCAATGGTGTTGCTGTTTCTTGGCTTGGTTGGATTTTTATATTCGCTAGGTAGGAGGGTAATATGATGCGGTATATATTAGCCACAATAGCTATATTGGCCGGGCTTGTTGGTGTAGGTTACGTAGTGCAAAATCACGCTACGGTGGTTTATGGCGTATTTGATGGTGTTGGCGTTGCTAGTGATGGGCATTACTTCTTGATTGAGGGGAGCGCTATCAAGAGTCCGGTTAACGCCACAATTCTTAAGGGTAAATTCATCTTGTGGGGTGGCTACCTCCTAAATGGCACAGAGGTTAAGCCTAAGCACGTAATGGCGGCTTTTGTGACTAACAACGTGGTCGTGGTGTCTGGTTCTATTGAGGTGGTGGCTGGTGAGGTTCACAAGATAGGCAACTATACCGTGGTTACCGGTAATCCGGCTAGGGTGTTGGTTATCGACGGCTACCTATATCACCCTAAGTAAATCCCCCCTTTTTTCTTCTTTACAAACCTATAATGCAGCTATTTGACTTTTTTCTAGGGTTGGGGGTGGCAACGTTGCTAAGGCGGAGGTCCGCTTTTGATTTTGACGTGTGTAAAGCATCGGTGGGAAGATAAGAGATTTATATCTATGAGATATGCCTGCCATGAATAAACTAGGGTTCATAATACTGGTGTTGTTGGCAATCACGGCTCTATACTACTTATCTACTGCCGCTTTTAAGCCAACGCAACCTCAGGTGGTTGTCGTGAAGCCTTCTGGGGCGCAAAACAATACCCAGCCTAGTGGTCCAATGCCGGTGGGTGGGCTTTTTGCTTGTACTAAAACCGTGTATCTAAAAGTGGGGGGCGCATCTTTGTGTGCTGACGTGGTCTATAGTGTGGTTAAAACCGACGACTCGCTTCAGGTGGATTTTCAAGGTGGCGTGGTTCAAGGATTCTTTATGTTTATATCGGCCCCATCTTGTGCCGTAACCACGTCACCTCAGGGAGTCATTATACCGTGTAGGGCTCAGATTCTGATACCGACTAAACAATGAAATATTTTTTAATAGCCGTTTATGTAGTGCTATGGTTTGGGAATTTCTAAGAGGTTCTACATCGCCGGCTAAAAACGTGTGTGTAGTGACGCCTACGGGCCCCTTTGACTTCACTATACAGTGTAACGTCACACAGGAGACTATTAGGCAAATTGTGGATAAGGAGAAGGTGTGTATCATAGAGCGTGACGAAAAGACGGGCATGTTGATGTCCTACTGTGGGCAGGGTAAAGACGTGGCGGCTAGGCTGTTTAGATGAGCGCCTTACGTAAGGCGCTTGTATTAATCTACCTATCTTTTTTGGGATTTTCGTGGCTACAGCTAATGTGGTTCTTTGGATACCCTAGTGTGGGGGGCTTTGTTTTGACTCCTAGCGCGCACCCATATATACCTCCTCTTTCTCTTGTTATCGTCAAACCTTCTAATGAATGTAATGGGTGGGCTGTCAAGTTGGTAGAGGTTAACTGGATGGGTGTTAAGCTCTACCTCCCGGTTGTCCATTATTTTGCTAAGGTGGGCTCTGTTACCTTTGAGTATTTCAATTACTACGTGCTTACGGACAACGTGTGGACCAACGTGGTTAACTACTTCTATCGGATTATTGACCCTAGGTGGGTTGGCATGCAATACAATGGGCAATGTGTGGCTGAGGTCGTGGCCGTGATTCCGGCCCCTATTGTCATTATTGTTATGGCCGTGGCTTTGACTACAGCAATTTACTATGGCGCTAAAAGAGTGTGGTAATTCTTGACATTTCTTATTGATAGTTCTGGAAAAATTTATATACATGGGCGAATCCTAAAGTCATGTCATATAACATAAGTGGTGGAATGACAGTTGGTAGCTACCCCGACGCGGTTCAAGGCACTCCATTTGTGGAGGCGGCTGAGGAGAAGTACAAGGTCCGCTACGCTCTTGGCGTGTGCATGGCGCTAAAGGAGGCCGACCCCAAGGGCTTCGAGGAGACGTTTGGCGCTGGCGACGCTGGGTTAAGGAATTGTGTGCTGAAGGCTGGGTCCTACGCCGACAGAAACTTCGACATGTGGAAAATCAAGTGGCCCACGTCTCTTAGAGCCCAGATTGCGGCTTTCGCATAAGCCCAACCCAATTTTTTCCTTATTTTTACGGTTTTCAAATAAAGCATTTATATAGTGGGGATATTATATCCCCATGCATATACAAACAGTACTTAAGACGGTATTAGAGGCTAAGAAGCGTGACTACTATGGCGTTGTCTTAAAGGCGGCTGAGATTCTGGAGGAGGAGGACTTGTGTAAGATGGCGGCCTTGGTGGTTGCTATAGTGACGTATAGAAAAGGCACCATTGACCCAGCTATCGTGGATTTCGCCGCTAAGTGTTTAAATAAGTATCCTAATTTGATACGTGCCTTCACCAGAATTGGCGTCAATCCTCCAAACTCTGTGGCAGGTGCTGACTCAGCTATTCCAGTTGCTGGAGGTGGTGGTAAAGAGCCCATTAACTAGCCTCCTTGTGGGAGCTATCTTAGCCTTTGGCGGAAAGCACATTATATACGGCATTGGGCTGGCTCTTATGATATATGGCGCCTTGGCTCTTCTCAGCGGCTGGGTTGGCTTTAAGTTGGTGCCGTGAGCTTCGTGGCGGCTAGCGAGTTGCCTCAGGCTTTGATGAATAAGGACTTTAAGCGGTTTATGCGTGAGCTACGTGACAGACTCTTAGAGGCCGGTATATACATTGACAGAATTAGGGCGATTACAACGTCGGGGGATATTGTAGTTGTATATAGTGATGCTATAGTGGTGGAGCTGTCTTGGACAAATAAGTCAGTGGTTAGAGTTAGGGAAAGGCTTTAAATCCCCCTCTATATTTTTTATCATGCGTATACCAGTTCCTTTAATACTGGCGGCGGCGGTAGCTGTAGGAGCCGTGGTGAGCATATTGATACAGGTCAATATACAGGTGTTGGGGTCTTGGGATGATAGATATGCGGCTTTCAACGGCACACACGTCTACCAAACAGCCTCTATGATATCCACGTCTTACAAGACCCTATATCTGGGATACGGCACGGCCTATTTCCAGAATCCGGTTTCGGTTTATTATTTAGGTGATGTAAAGAGTGGAGGTGGTGGTGGCAACGGTGACCTTGGGAAATACCTACCGATTAGGCTTATAGTCAACTCTGGCTCTCTGCCGACCAACACCTACCTTAAGTGGACTAATCCATTGTCGTCTTCTGACACTAGGGCGATATACCTAGTAAGCGGCACCAATAGGGGTTATGTCCTTGGTCGGTATTATGCCTCTGGCGCTGGTGTCTGGGTGGACGTGGCTGTGCCGATATACTACAAGGTGTCTGGGTCCTCTGTTCTTATCTACCCCATGGAAAAGTCCGCGGTTAATACTGGTGAGGGGTGTAACGTGTTGAAAAACGCGGGCTCTCCTTTTACCAGCACCTACAAGTACGTCTTTGCTGTGCTTGACAACTACGCATATGATTGCTCTTTCAGTAGTTGGTCCTCTACCACGGTTGGTTGGACGTCGGTAGCCTCTTCTGTGACTACTGCCTCATTGTATCCCTCTCCGACGTACTATAAGGTGACGGTGAACAACGTGGACATCTACCTATCCTATTGGTATGTAGTAGACAAAGACCCAGGCTTCTTCGCGGTAAAAGTGGGTTAAGCTTTTTTATCTCTATTTAATTTTTCTTATGCATAGGCTTAATAGAATTCCGATTCCGTTAATGTTTGCGTTAGCCGTGGCCGTGGGCGTGGCTGTCACTATAATTATTCAGATTACTGTATTGGCGCCTCCTCCAGCTATCGTGGCGCCTATTGAGACCTCTGCCACTAGTGTGGCTAGTGGCTCTAGCACATATTCCACGGCCTTGACCGTGGCGTCTGGCTACTACGTTAACTATCCCACCTTGGCCGGTCTTGGTAAGCTACAGCTACAAGCTAACACAACGGGTTGGTACTACCGACAGGACGATACGCTTGTCACAGTGGTGAGGAGGACCACGGGTGACGCAACATTTACTCTAAGCAATGGCTACAAGGTATATGTGAAGGAGATTAACGATACGCATGCCTTTATATTCTATGACGCTCATTCCACAGGATTTGTGGCTCAGAAGGTTCAAGTAGGCAATACCGGGTGGATTATCTATCACCCGGTTGTTACGGCCTATGATGCCAATACGTTAAACGCTATTGAGAGTCTTCTATCTTCTACTGGATATATGAGCGTCTATGTGTTTCAGCCCAAGCCGGATTACTTGAAATTTGACCCTAGTTCAAAATCATTCTATGTATACTTTGACTATGTCAGTAACAGTGGCTCTGTGAGCACGAAATACTTCTATTACACTAACTCCTCCAGTTTCACACCTATACCTACTAACTCAGCGGTTTCTGTCAACGGAATTGCACAAATTGACATAAATAACTACGTGCTCTATTCGGTTTGGGCGCTACTTTACTACCAACCGTCGTCTAGCGTCAAATCCGCTCTTACGGTTACACCAATCCAGTAATTTTTTCTGGAGGCGTAAAATTTTTTAACCCACAAGTTTCTTTAGGATATGGACGAAACTCCAGAGGGTCCAATGCCAGGTAAGAAGGGTAAGTCGGAGGGCGGACAGGCTAGGACGATTCCGTCGACGTACTTTAAAACGGAATATGCGTTGGTGGCTGACTTGGTGAAGATGTTGCGCGGCATGGGCATCATTATGCATGCTAAATGTCCGCGGTGTGGGGCTGAGGGCTCTATCAGTATTGTGGAGACTAAGAGTGGGTATAAGTACTTGGTGATAAGGCACCCGGACGGAGGCACTCACACGGTTCCTAAGACGGAGCTTTCGTCAATACTTAAGGAGCTCTGTGAGGTTAAGAAGGACCTAGAGTATATCCTTAAGCGCTACAAGGAATATGAGGAGGAGGGTGGGGTTAAGTTCTGTGAGGGGGAGGGGAAATGAGGTTGGTTGTTGTTGGTGTGGCTCTTGAATTTCTTGATGCCTTGACGACTTTCTTACTTATCACGTTGGGGCTGGGCCGTGAGGCTAATCCGCGCATCTTTTTCGTCAACGTGGAGCCTCTGTGGCTGTTTCCGATATTCTTGGCACAGGCGGCTCTTGTGGGAGGTGTGGGGTATTTGGCTTATCTAGAGAAGAGGCGTGGTTTTGTGCGTGCCTATTACGTGACGGCTATGCCTCTTATCGGCTATCTGATTCACAAGGCGCTTGTTGTCACTAACAATATCGCGGTGGGTCTGTCCGCGGTTTTTGGTCTAGGCTTTGGCGGACTCGATTACTACTTATCGGAGTTCATCAAGACGTCTATGGTGGTGGGTGGTTTGACGTATGGGGCCGTGAGGGCATCATCTATTAGGCATCTTTCTAGGGCTAACGGCGTTGGTAGAGCGGCGTAGGCGCTTTTAAATAGGCGCGCTTTTTTCATCTTTCAATTGTCTTATTATGGTTAAGGGGGCCATAATGTTTAATAATCCATGTTTCATTAGGATATATGGCTAAAACTAAGTCTGTGTCGGAGGTGAGTAGGCTGTATGTGAGGGTGGTATCTCACACGGGCTGGTCTAGCTACCGCGCGTGGGGTGACGGCATTGAGTTTAGGGGCACCACTCTAGGCTACACTAAGGATGTGGAGGAAATATTGAGGCGCATGGTGAGGGCTAAGGCTGAGCCTCCGGAGGCGGTGGTGAGGACGGCTAAGCTCTTGTTTGACCATATAGCGGCTCAGTTAGAGCATGCTAACATTATTGACGACGACTTTGTCGGAACGGCTGTGGAGCTTAAGGACCCGGAGTCTCCGTTTACAAGCTTCACACTATACATCGAGGTGAATATGAAACAGGTTGACGTAATGGACCACGTTGTGTCGGACGACGGGGAGGACCTTGGGCCGGAGGAGCCGGGCTGGCTTTTTACCATTACGGCTACATATGTCGGCTATGATGGCTATGACGGTAACGGTAAACACACGGTTAGGCGTAGGCTGTTATTTAAGGGTCATATTGACCGTGATACCGTATGGCGTGAGTTATTGGCTACTGTCAGGCGTGCGGTTAACGCTCTGCCTACAGAATAGGGGCCTTTTTGGTCCTTAATGTGGTTTTAAATAAGCGCGCCTTTTTTCTTTCTACTATCCCTCCGATTTTACGTGGGGCGTAATGTTTTAAAATCCGGATTTCATAAGGATACATGGCAAAAAAGAAAAAGTCTCAAACTCAGGAGGGGCCCATAGAGGCCCCAGTAAATAATCCGGTTTCTACTGAGGCGGGTGCGGCCCAAGGGGCCGCGGCCGCTAATCAAGTCTCTATACCTGACGACGTGGCTGAGCTGATTAGAGCCACTCTTAAGGTGGCGATAGCGCAACGTAAGGTGTATGGGCTTAGCACGACATTAACCTCATTGACTAAGACGGTGGTTAAGGCTCTGGATAAATATGTTGACGGTATACCTACTGGCGTGATTAGGGATTTCATTAAGCGTGAGGTGACGGCTATGGGGTATCCGGTTATTGAGGCTAAAGTTGACTACACGGGGGTGCCGTTTAAGGCTGAGACGGTGTTGTTGTATAGGAACTTTGAGGAGATTGTGGACATGATTAAGGCCGGACGCATGGAGACTCTTAAGCCAGTGATTGTAGGTGACGGTATTGACCCCATATTTGACAAGATGGTTAAGTCGGGGGCCCATGTCTAAGGGTATCTGGGAGATAGAGGAGAAGATAAGGGCGATGTTGCTTACTGGAGTGGAGTTTCCCTATAAACGCAAGGTGGCGGCTAGTATTGGAACGGACATGTTCACGTGGATTAAGGTAAGTGAGGACACGAATCCTAAGAGGGTCTTTGTGGTGTACATAAAGGGCGCGGTGAGGGTTACGGTTAACGCGGTGATACGTGACGACGGCAGTGTGGATATTGAGAGCGTATCGCTTGACACTATGTGTGGAAAGCTTGGCGCGGCCTATGGATAGGAATAACAGTCTCGCGTACGTCTATAAGATGTGTATGAATGCCGTACATGATACTGAGTATTGCGCCACTCTTGTAGAGATTCTACTAGAGGTGTCCACTAAGCGGGTGTTTAGCTACGTGCCTGAGGGTCGGCCTAAGCCTAGGTTCCACTTGGTGTTGCCTAGCGACGTTGACTATATGGCTAACATAATGGTGGACAAGACCAAAAAGTCGGTTATTATCATGCTAGTGGCGCCACATCATGCGGTTGCTCTAATCTATGAGCGGGGTAAAGACGGGAATGCCACTCTAAAGAGCGCCACGGTGTCTAGCGTAGAGGTGGCGGCTTTAATGAATGGGCCCTTTAGGCTAAATGAGAAGTCGGAGGTGGGTGGGCTATGAGGGGGGCTGGGAATACTAAGGTGCGTATTCCGGTGACGGAGCAGTTGATTAGGTTCCTACTGTGTCGGAGGCTTCGTGGGGCGCGCGGCAACATCTACACGATTAAGGCCGGACAGATATGTGCGGAGATATTCCGTGGGGAGAGCCAGGTGCCTGTGTCGTGTAAAGTGACGGTGAGGAGGTATTTGCTGTCTGTGCTTAATGAGGCTATCGTGCGTGAATTGACAGATAAATACCGTATCGTGGTGAACGTTAATAAGGCATGGGAGTTGTTGGCTTGTGTGGAATATGAGAATTAGGGGCTACCTCCCAAGGGGTATTGTTCTGACGTGGCTGTTAGGTATTCCGCTGGAGGAGTGTGATGGCGCGCCTATGACTAAGGATAAGCTTAGGGATATCATAAATCGGTATGTCGGCTTCGCGTTGGGCAATATTCCTGTGAAATATGAGGTGCGTGAGCTGAGCCGCTCTTTCTTGGTTAGGTTTACGGCTGAGGTTGCTGAGCCGGCGGCTATGTGCCGTAAGCACTCAGACTATGAGTTTAAGGATTGCGTCTATAGTTGCGTTGGGAGCAATATTCCGCTGGAGGAGTGTGAGGCGGTTTGTCGTGAGGAGGTGATGCGGGAGTGTAACCAATATGGTGAGACGGCTACGCTTATGAATATATCTAGCTTGGCGCATGACTTGGCATCACTATTTGAGGCGTGTAACGTGAGGTATTACGCACACTTTGGGGCCTCTACGGAGTTGTATACCATTTTATTCGTGGCCTTTTTCGCATAGGTCCGCTTTATAAATCCCCCATTTTTTCTTCTTTACAAACCTATAATGCAGCTATTTGACAATTTTCTAAACTTGGTTAGCTGTTTATCTCTCGGCGTGGTCCGGAGGACCTCTCGCTTTGTCTCGACACTCGGCACGCTTTGGGCCCTATCTCCTATTGCTATATTTGCTCTTAAATCGGCGCGGTTTCAATATTTCAACTGTCCTCCTTATTTTACGGAGGCCGTAATGTTTAAAAATCCGTGTTTCATAAGGATACATGGCTAGGTCCAAAACAACTCCGGAGGAGGGTCCGACTAAAAAGAGGGTTTTTTTAAAGGTGAGGGCGGGTGGGGCTGAAACTGAATATACCGCGGTTTATGAGGACCTTGAATTCGGGGGATTGACTAGGGGCGGTAAGGATGACGTCAAGAAGGTCCTTAGGCGGATTATTAGGGCGTATAATGAGCCTCCGGAGGACGTGGTTAAGGCGGCTATCATGGTGATTAACCACATTTTGTCTGCCGTCAACTTGGGCATCAAGGAGGCATGGGCCGGCGTGAGCGTAGAGCTGGGGGATAATGACAAATTGACCCTACGCATCTACCTCTACCACTACATTGACAATGAGAAGGATGAGAGTGGCTGGGCGGGGGAGGTAAAGGCTAGCTTTTCCGGCTATGATGGCATGTTAGTGGATAGCTCTCACACAGTGATTAAAAGAGTCAACTACGGTGAGGATGTAGATGCTATGGGCCTCTACCGTGAGTTGATTAGGGTGGCTAGGCATGCCTATAACGCTTGGCCCTCTTATTGAGGCTGGAGGCTGAGCGCTTAATTTGACTTTAAATCGGCATGGCTTTTTTCCTTTCTATTTTCCTCCCATATTTACGTGGGCCGTAAAATTTTAAAATCTAGGTTTCATAGGGATACATGGTCCACACACAAAACACGGGGGCTGTCAAAAAAAGGAGGATTTTTTTGACCGTCTGGGGGCACGACGATATTGAGGAGAGTGATGGCAGGACCTATTACCACGCTAGAATCGGCAGTCTAGAGGTAGAGGGTTGGGCCTACTACGCGGACCGTGACGACATCAAGAAGTTGTTGGAAAAGGCTCTAAAGGCCCAAGAGCCTCTGCCTGAGAAGGTGGAGAAGGCTATTGACTCTATAGTTAACCACTTGGTTACGGTGGTCCAACTAGGCTCTAGCACGGCGGCGGCACATGCTGGCTTTGACTATAATGAGAGGGAGGGGATTAGCTTTACGGCGGAGATGTTTTCTAATGATGACGGCAGGTGGGGCGTGGAGGTGAGGGTGGTTAATGATAGGTATAACGGCATGATTAGGCTGGTTAAGAGAGTCGGTTTGAGGGAGGTGTCCGCGGAGGCTCTACGTAGGGTGGTGGCTAAGGTGGTGAGGCAGGCGTATAACGCCTACCTTTAACAACGCCTTTAGTTCCTTTTAAATAAGCGTGCTTTTTTTCTTTCCACTCTCCCCCCGTCTTTACGTGGGGCGTAAAATTTAAAAATTCGCATTTCACAATGATACCATGGTGACTAAACCCCTCACGTATAACCCCAAGGAAATGAAAAGGATTTTTTCCAAAATCACGGACCCCACGGCTAGGGTAAAGGCCGTGGTGGCCCACGTGTTGGCTGATATACCGGAGAAATATGACGTGTGGGTGGGCGACGGCTATGTCGTGATTAAGCCAGTGGGCAGTGGCAAATTCATTGGTGACGTGGTGAGGCGGGTGGCTTGGTGGCTTAAGGAATTCGGCTGGTTTGCGTTGGTGAGGCCGGTGGAAAATGGTTATAGGATTGAATACCTCCCGGTGGTTGGCTATGGCTGGTGAGTTTGACATTAGGGAGGCTTGTCCTAATCGGGTGCGCTACCTCCGTGAGGCCGTGAACGTGTTGATTTTCAATTATCCCGACGTCGATGTGGTTGACAACGGCGTGGAATTAGGTCCGTGTGTCTACCGCACGATATTTAGGACAGCTATCTCTAATCCGGAGGACAATAAGGCCGTGGCGTTGGCTATCGCTAGGATTAATGAGTATATCCGTGACGTTAGGGCGCGGTTAGAAGCGTACGGTTGGGAGGTTTTTGAGAAGGATAGCTACGTGGAGGAGGGCTATGTCTACGTGGAGGTTAAGTGGGTGAGGAAGATACGTATACCGGGTAAGAGGCACATCTCTCTTATGGACATCTATGAGCTAGCTTTGCCACACATTGAGGAGAACCTAAAGAGGAGCGTGGAGTTCTTTGAGCTATTGAGCGGTGGGGCTGAGGCCGCGGCTGAGGCCCAATAGATAGCGATAGGTTTATATTCACCTATTTCTTTTTGATAGTGACACGTGATGTTAACCCAGTGACTAGGATGCTGATAAGGCTTAACGTGATTATGCGGAGGTTCAAGGAGAAGGATGGGTATCCCATAATGTTTGTGGTTGACCGCATGGGTAAAAGGGAGGATGCCGTGGTCCTTATCGTGGATATTCTCTATGAGGAGAGGGAGCGTGCTGAGGAGGTGGTTAAGAAGATTTTCGACCTCCTAAGCTCTTATAATGTCAAGGTGCTTGACCATAGGCTTGAGACTATTATAGTGCCGTACAAGGAGGTGTGGCGGCTAGTGGCTATGGTGTCGGTTAACCACTCTAAGTAAGCCATGACTATGTCTTTGCGTAAATCTGTCCTTAATGTCGTCTTGTGCATGATGCTTTTTTCGGTTGGTTACCTGTGGTATTTCTATGCCATATTCTTCGGTGGGGAGGGCTATAAGGGGCTAGTCCTTAAGGCGTTGATGTTTGTGGCGTCTATAGTCTTTGCTCTAGAGTCTGTGAGGTATGCGGGTGAGGGGGAGTTTTGTATCGCGGCTGTGCTTGACATTTGGGCTTTACTGTTGTTGATGGGGGCTATCTATGGGCTTTAGATGCTTTTAAATAAGCGCGCCTTTTTTCTTTCAACTATCCCCCTTTCTTTACGGAGGGCGTAATCTTTAAAAATTAGGCTTTCAATGGGATACATGGCGGTGGTTAAAACTATGAGGCTGGTTAGGTGGTATGAGTGGAACGTCAAGACCATAATCTACGTGACTATCCACGACAAGGCTGTTTCTGAGGCCGTAATCGTGGGTCCGGTGGACTATTTCACTCGGAGGGTGCTGGTTATAACTAGTCGGAATATGTCGGAGGAGGAGGCGGACCGGTTGGTGGCTAAGGTCCTTAATTCGGACCGGAGGTGCCATATATGCCACCACTATGGCTCTTATACCAAGGTGCCTCTTGTGGGAGGGAGGCCGGACTTTAGTAAGGCTGTCTGTGACCAGTGTGACCCTAGCATTAGGTATACCATGTTGGGTATTGAGGCTTTCGATAAGGTATTCGTGGAGACTCGCGGGAACTAAGCCACTTAGGTCCTTTAGGTCCTTTTAAATCGTCACGCTTTCTTTCTTTCAACTATCCCCCTTTCTTTACGGGGGCCGTAATGTTTAAAAATCCGCATTTCAATAGGATACATGGCCTCCCAAACCTCCCTAAACCAAACCGTGAAAAGATTCGTGACGGACGTAATCCTAAACTTGACGCACTTTAGTTTTAAGCACAAGGGCGTGGTCTACTATGTCAAGCGTAAGGGTGACACGGAGACTATTGTGTTGGCTGAGAACCATAGGTGGCGTGACGGCTACCTAATGGTGGTGATGCGTGACAAGGACATGGACGCTAAGGAGGCACGTGAACTAATCAACGGCTACGTGAATAGGGTTATTTGGTGTCAAAAATGTCACAGTGAGTGGGGCGGGGAGGTGTCCTTTAGGATTGACATAAGGGGTAATAGAATTGTGAGGATGGTGTGTGCTAGGTGTGACCCCACGGTTGACGATATCGTGAGGCATTTTGAAAATCTAGAGGGGGTTAAGAGGGAGTAAGGGCTTTTTCCTTTCCTATATGTGCTTTTAAATCGGCGCGACGTCTTTCTTTCTGTTGTCCTCCTTATTTTACGTGGGGCGTAAAATTTAAAAATTAGGGTTTCGTAAGGATACATGGCCCACACAAATACCGTGGGGGTGTCGGAGGAAAAAACCGAGTCTTTTTTTGAGGTCCACGTGACTAAGGAGGGCATGCAATACATGGTGGTGCGTGACGACATTGAGGCTAGTGGCTTTACGTCTTCTAAGACTAGGTCCGTGGTGGAGCGTATCGTGGAGCGTATCATAAACGCGGCTAGGGAGCCACCTCCTAATGTGTCCATGGCGGCAGACAAGCTAGTCGGCTACGTGGAGACCATGGTTTCGCAATTTGGGGCGGACTACGTGTCGGTTGGCGCTACCATAAAGGCTGGGGAGGCTAAAATGACGCTACACGTCTACCTGACGTACTATAGTGACGACAAGGTGAGTGAGTGGCGTGGACACGTGGAGGCCGTGGCGGAGGGTCGTGACGGGAAAAAGTCGGAGGGTCGGCACTTGGTTAAGAAGCGGGTGGTATTTGCTGGCAAAATCAACGGTTTAAGCCTCTATAGGGCATTGATGGACGTGGCTAGGCACGCTTACGGAGCGCTAGTGGAGGAATAGGGCTCTCTTTTTTTCGAGACTCGTGGTTTAAAAGCACATTAAGGCGCGGTCTATATCTTTCTCTATTTCTTTTTATTTAATAGAAATAAGATACCTCCTTTAGGTGCATTTAAATCGGCGGTTTTTGGACCCTATATGTGGTTTTAAATCGGCACGCTATCTATCTTTCAATTGTCCTCCCGTTTTTACGGGGGGCGTAATATTTAAAAATCCACATTTCGTAAGGATACATGGACAAACGGAAAATCGCCCAATACCGGACCGGTCTAATAGTAGACGTTTTGGGGGAAATCTGGAGGAGGTATAGGGGCCACGTGATTTGGGGCCTGTGGCACAAGCACGGAGGCCGCTACTACTTTGAGGTGGATATCCGCGGTGACTTAGCCACGGCACAAAAAATCGTGGCGGACCTTTTCCGTGAACTCGATAATCGTGGGATTTGGGTGAGACAATTGGGGCCCCTTAAGTGGGTCGTCAAGAAGTCCGGTGACAAGGTGTGGCGTCTTTCGGCTAGGGCTAGGGTCTTCAGTATTCCGTATCCGAATTAGGCTTATTTTTTTCGTGGCTGGTGTTTTAAAGGCACATTAAGGCTGGGTCCTTATTTTTCTATTTCTATTTTTAATAGACTTATTAGAGCCCCTTAATGTGATTTTAAATCGGCGGATTTTGGGTCCTATATGTGCTTTTAAATAGGCGCGCTTTGGACCTTTCAATTGTCCGCATGTCTTTACGTGGGGCGTAAAATTTAAAAATCCGGCTTTCAATAGGATACATGGCCCGGGTGGGGCCTAAGACGGAAATAATCCACGGAGGCAAAAAATACGTGGTTTTTTCTAAAATCACGCACCTGGTTCCACGGCATGAGGCCACGGGTGAGGAGGCCGAATACATAATCGTCGGACCCGAAAAAGACGGCGTGGCTAATGTCGTGGTGTTGACGCCTAAGGACCTTAATGAGGAGGCGCTAGCTTTACGTGTCCGGTGGTTCCTTGACACTAAGCCACGGTGTACTAAGTGTGGCGCGGTTTACAACGGTAAAAACCACTTTAGGGTCGTGGCTATACGTAATGGCACGTATTATCTTGACGCGGTGTGTGAAAAATGTGAGCCACGTATTACGTGGGCGGCGGCGGCTGTTATCGGCAGGTCCTAAGGCGCCTAAAATATTGGCTTTTTCCGTATTTTTTGGGTTCTTAATGTGCTTTTAAACCGGCGCCTCTATTATTGCCTAATAGGTGGCGGTATTCGGTTAATAGTCTGTCTATTGCCATGTTGACTAATTCCTTTAGCGTGACGTCTAATTTTTCAGCGGCTTCTAGCATGTCGTTGTACATGGTTGTCGGCACCTTAAATGTCACTAATCTTTGCGCTAGTGTGTAATGGCTTAGGTCTACGTCGGCTGGCGTGGGCTCTTTTTGGCATAATTTAGCTGGCACGTAGAATAGTGTCCTCCGTCTTCTCTTATCTATTGGTTTACCTAATAGGTCGTCTAATGCTGAGGCGATAAAGTATAACGTGTGTCCATGCGGACTATTGATATCTATATATTTGGCGAATATTTTACGCGCCTCCGTGTCAGCGGTTATTAGCTTAAGTGCTTCTGAGGCTGTCATAAATCTACGGCGTGACTTACATATAAGGCGCCATAATGTATGCTTTATCTCAAATATCGCTTTAGAGGCCGCCTCTTCGTCTATGCACCATATTGTGGCGTGGCTTATTTCTACTTTAAGGACCATTTTGTTCTTGGCTAGCTGATATAATGTATTGCGCGCCATGGACCACGATATATTTAGCGTGGTGGCGATTTTGGCTATTGTTGTACATGGTGATTCTGTAGTCATGTATTTTAGCGCCTTTGCCATGCGGATACGCATATTGTCTGACATTTTGCGCGGCATATCTTATTGATACGCGTGGCTTTATTAACTTATTCGT
>Ga0315272_10000192_pt1 | contig 29345 bp, 16 predicted proteins | sample C3_middle_MG_FD_203918 | JGI IMG/M metagenome (GOLD analysis project Ga0315272, IMG submission 203918) | Sediment microbial communities from Yellowstone Lake, YNP, Wyoming, USA - C3_middle | ecosystem: Environmental > Aquatic > Freshwater > Lake > Sediment | place: USA: Wyoming | collected...
GCAGTCGCAGCCTTGGACCAAAGTGTTCCCAAAGATTCACCTGGAATTTGGCAACGAGGCATGGAACAGCATTTTTAAGGGCGGCGATATCGAGTATAGCCAGCCTTACGGCAATCGCGCCCAGGATGTGTTCGCCGCGATGCGGTCCAACCAGAACTACGCGGCCGGAAACCTTGACCTGGCAATTGGTGGACAGGCTTACTACCCAGGCCGGAATTACGACATCCAGTCTGCGTGCAACAATAACGATACTTTTGCGACGGCTCCTTATCAGCAACTGCAAGTGGATTCTTATAGCAATCTCGAAGAATTATGGGGACCGGCATTCGCGGAAGGCGAAATGGATGTAACGACCGGCAACTCCAGCCAGACGGTTCCCCTGGTTGCCAGCGCGTCGGCGGGCCGCACCGTCAACGAGAGCATCTATGAGGTGAACTTCCACACCACGAACGGAGCAATCGACCAACCGACACTGGATACGTTCACGCCAGCGCTGGGCGCGGGTGTTGCCGTTGCGGATCACATGTTGATGCTATTGCAGCAGTTTGGAATGCGCGAGCAGATGCTCTTCGCGCTGCCTCAGTATAACTTCCAGCGTTCGGACGGCAAGCAGGTGAGATTGTGGGGCTCGGTTGTGGATATGGGTGTAACGAACCGGCGCCGCCCGCAGTACCTTGCTCTCCAGATGGTCAATCAGGGCGTTGGCGGGGACATGATCTCGACGATCCAGACTGGCGCGAACCCTACGTGGAATCAGGCGCAGTCGAATGGCGTGCAACTGGCCAGCGCGCACTATCTCCACAGCTATGCCTTCTCTCAGGGCAGCGCGATGTCTCTGGTCCTCGTCAATTTGAGCCGCACGAGCGCTCTCCCTATCACCTTCTCAGGCTCGGCTCCGTCCGGCACCGTCACGATGAACCAGTTGACGAGCGCCAGTCCGTCCGATACGAATGAAGACTCGGCAGTAGTCGTTCCGACAACGAAGAATCTCGCTAACTTCAACCCGGCGAATTCATTCAGCCTTCCTCCGTATTCGCTGACCGTCCTGTCGTGGACCTCCGGAGCGTCTTCAGTTGCAGTCAGTGTCTCTCCGACGTCCGCGACTCTGAGCGCCGGCAACACTCAGCAATTCACGGCGCAAATAGCGGGCACGAGTTCGACGGGCGTGACTTGGTCCATCAGTCCGACGACGGGGACGATCTCGACGTCCGGCCTCTACACCGCTCCGGCCGCTGTGACGGCTACAACGACAGTAACTGTAACCGCGACAAGCACGACCGATCCCACCAAGTCGGCCCAGGCTATCATCACACTGAACCCGGCCGTTGCGGTGAGTGTGACGCCTGCTACGGTCTCGCTGAGCGCCGGCAAAACGCAGCAATTCGCAGCCCAGATCACAGGCTCCGCCTCGACAGGAGTGACTTGGTCCATCAGTCCGGCGACGGGGACGATCTCGACGTCCGGCCTCTACACCGCTCCGGCCGCCGTGACGGCTACAACGACAGTAACCGTAACCGCGAAAAGCACGGCCGATCCCACCAAATCAGCCCAGGCTATCATCACACTGAGCCCGGCCGTTGCGATGAGTGTGACGCCTGCCACGATCTCGCTGAGCGCCGGCAAAACGCAGCAATTCGCAGCCCAGGTCACAGGCTCCGCCTCGACAGGCGTGACCTGGTCCATCAGTCCGGCGACGGGGACGATCTCGACGTCCGGTCTCTACACCGCTCCGGCCGCCGTGACGGCTACAACGACAGTGACCGTTACCGCGACAAGCACTATCGATCCCACGAAGTCAGCCCAGGCTATCGTTACCCTGACCGCTGCTGGCGCCGTGAGCATTTCGCCCACCTCGACGCTGGTTACCGCAGGCCATAGCCAGCAATTCTCCGCCCAGGTCACCGGGATGAGCAACACTTCAGTGAGGTGGTCAATCAGCCCAACGATCGGCTCGATCTCGGCGTCCGGTCTCTACACGGCTCCTTCCACAATCTCTGCTTCCCCGGCGGTTACTGTCACGGCGACCAGCGTCGCCGACACTACCAAGTCAGCCCAAGCGGTCATCACTCTCGTCGGGATCAATTCGACCAGCGCCAAACTGAACGGGGGTGGGCGGCAGCAGTTTACGCTGCTCAGTGGAACGAATACTGTGTCCGCGACCTGGACCATTTCGCCCGCGACAGGAACCGTCTCCTCCAGCGGCCTTTACACGGCCCCTACGCTGGTTACGCAGCAAACAACCGTGACAGTAACCGCCACGCTGAAATCCGCACCGACGCAGTCAATCAGCGCCGTAGTTACCCTGATTCCGAATCCGCCCCAGGCCGTTCCGGGAGTCCCCAACCCGAGTTTCTACGAGATCATCACGTGGAATACGGTGAACGCATCCACCTCACAGGTTGAGTACGGACCGACGACCGCGTACGGACGATGGACGACCGTTACCTCGGCGCCAGGAAACACGCAGACCGCGACTACTGCTTATCTATCGACAGGACTGTATCATTACCGGACGCATTCCTACGATTCGAATGGGCAGGATGTAGTGTCGCCAGATTATACCTTTGTCACGAACAACGACATTACGGGGCCGGTGATCAGTCGCGCCAGTCTCACGGTTGGAACGAACGGCATCGCGACGGTAACGTTTACAACCGATGAGTCCGCAACGTGCCGGATCGCCTACGGTCCGACAACCAACTACAATCACTGGACGACAGCGTCGAGCCTTGGGACGACGCACACATTTGAATTGCTTTGGCTTACTTCGGGCACCTGGAATTTCCAGATCCAGGCTGTCGACAAATTTGGGAACGCAACACTAGCCCCAAACCGGAGTTTCACGGTTCGCTAGTGGAAGCGTATTACCGAGCGTGCAGCTGAGTCCCCGGTGTTCCGTGACGCAGGTGCCCCTGAAGGAGGCGACTCTCAAGTAACGGGGTCGTCTCCTCTCATGTGTCTAGGACAACTCAAACAGACACACGCGAACGCAATCGTGACGCACCGGGACGGCGTTCACTGGTAGCGCGAGGGGCGCCGCAAGCGACTCGGTACGCACCAAACGGCGCTCAGGTTCTTCCCTGCCCCCCCCCACAGCGGCTCGCGCGAACAAACTACGCCCCGCCGTGTCCATCAGTCTTCCGACTCAGCCGCCAAAGGTCCGCAGGGCCATCAACCCGTTCCATGAAGAAGCGTTTCCCGAGTTCCCCGCGAAGGTGTGCAGACGGCCGGAAGGCGAACAGAGTTGAGGCGTCGTCGCGAAGATCCGGTACGGCCGGTTCGACGGTAAGTTGGTAACGGACGCCGGGGCGCAACTCGTGCTCCAGCGATAACACTTGAACGAACCATGCGTCGCTCACCACGAGAGGGTTGTTGGCTTGGTTGATCAACCGGCTTGCGCTCTGGACGTAGTTTTCCGGATCCTTGTTCCACCAGACGTCAGCGCGAACGATCATCACGCAGGACGCCAGGCCCAGCGTCAGCACAAACCCCAGTCCCCAGCGCCATGGAGTCCGATTGCGCCAGAGACTCGAATCGCTGGTCCGTGTAGCAAGCAAGTAAGCTAAGGCAATCTGAAGACCGACCAGGGATGGAAACAAGTAGCGTGTCACGAGAGCTCGCGACGATCCGGTGATCAAGTCCAACGCCGACAGTGACAGGCACACCGTTCCCGCTAGCGTCAGCACGAAGGCCGCCTGTCTCCTGGAAGCGTTGCGCCACAGGAAGTAGACCGAGTACCCGCTGAGAAGTACCAGCGCAACTAAGACGATCGCGTACGGGATCAGAAGATGTTTAGGCGTGTAGTCACGAAAATTGAAATCGACGAAGACTATACCTATGCTCCGGACCCACTTCATCGCATACCGAATCAGTGAATAGGCTTCGTTCCCGGCGCCGGACCGTTGCCCTCGATAGGGCCACGGGAGGAACGCGGCGACTCCAACCGCCGCCGAGAGACCAAATGCCACGACGGTCCTCGTTAATCGAAATCGCTCTTCGAAAAGCACGTAAAGCACGTGCCCGAGAACGACAAGGACAGCAAGCAGATACGTATACAGGCTCAGCGCCGTGCAAAGAGCATAGAGCAACCAGCTCGAGGTTGTCTTTTGCCGGAGAGCCCGCAACAACACGGCGCTGGACAGGAGGATGGTCGCACTCCACATGCTGTAAGGCCGGGCTTCCTGTGCATACAAGAAATGCAGAGGAGACACCGCCATCAGGGCGACGCAGATCCAGGCGACTCTCGACGACTGAAATAGCTCCCGGCAAAGCCAAAAGGCGAAGCCAAGCGCCGCCACGCTAAACAGGGCGGACAAAACACGCAACGCCGCAATCGAATTGCGGAACACTTCGGACCAGTAACGCAACACGATGAAATATAAGGGCGTCAGCTGCGGCTCGTTCGCGATGATGCCCTTTACTGTGTTTGTGACAGTCTTTGGAGATGCAGTCTGGGGAAACTGATACTTTTCAAGATCGGATGCGGCTACTACGCGTCCGGTGAGGATGTCCATCGAAGCTTCTTGAGGCGAATAGCCCGACACCTCAAGTGAGGTAAACGCCTCATCGTACCAGTAAGCCTTACTTTCGAGTGACGTGAAGCGAAGACATATGCCGGCAACAATAACGCCCAAAAGCAACATTCGTTCCGCACTGATTTGCATGACGTAACGCCTAGACTTCAATCCCCTGGAGCTTTACATCCGAACCGGCCGGTTCGTCCACACGAATCGCCATCCGTTCCTCTCCTTTCGCATCCCGACGCACAAACAACTTCGGCTCAAGCCACCCGCGCAGACGCAGCAAGGGCCGTTCGACGACAAAATACGAGAGACATGTAAATGCGATTATCATTACGACTCTAGCTACCGGATTCGCCAGCACCTTCCAGGGGCCGCTTAGCAAAAGGCCCGGGTGCCCGGTGAGCAACTCCAAGAAAGGCTGCTGCCAAATGTAGAGTGAGTAGCTCACTACACCAACAGAAATGGCCCAGCGACTGTTCAATATCCGACCCGTGAATGTTCCGGCTTTCGATACGGCCCAGTCAATCCACAAGGCTATGGCAACGTTCTCCGCCCACGAAATTGCAGCGTCGCGCACGCCCCCGGAATGGTAGCCCGGAAGGTTCGCCAACAAAATCACGACGGGCAGGAGCAGTCCGAGTGAAGACTCGATCCAGGCCCGATATACCGCGTTCCTGCGCATTGGTTCACGCACCAGTGCCAACATGCACCCCGTACCGATCGGGGTGTTGAAAAAGGCGGGAACCGAGGACTCGAACCGGGCGCTCAATACGCGGCTTGATATCGCTCCAGCGAGGATCAGGAGAATTAACGCGTAGGGAGCCCGCTTCCGGCCAGCGAAAGCCAAAGCTGCGGGCCAAATTAAGTAGAACTGCTCCTCTGTAGAAAGAGACCAAGTGTGAGCCACCAACTGTTTGAGAGAACCAACCCAATAGTTACTCGTGTATGTCAGCGCTGTCCAGCATTCCTTTAGAGATAGGTCAGCCCAACCAAAGGACGCAATCAGCAGCATGCACGCGAGATAGAAGTAAAAGGCGGGAAAGATTCGTAGAGTGCGGCGAAAATAGAAACGCGGCAAGTTAACGCTTCCTTCTCGCGCTAATTCCTTCAGGAGCAGTCCCGTGATTAGAAACCCGGAAATCACAAAGAAGATGCGTACTCCGAGTGATCCGAGGTCGAGGGGATCGCCCCATCCGACATCTCGGCCGAAATGGCAAACGATCACAAGTGCGATCGAGATCGCGCGGATACCGTCCAGCGATGGTATTCGGTGCGTGTTTGGATTCATGGGTATGTATGGTGTGTTCAGTCGGTCTCGGCAGCTTCCGTAACACGCCAGTTCAGATGCGAGTTGATCCAGTAGTTCCACGTTGTTGCGGCTGCAATCGCCATAAGCTTCGCTGCATATTCATTGACACCACCGCTTGCTGTAAGCAGAACAAGAAGTCCCAAATGGAACGCTAGTCCCGCAACACAGATCATGTTGAATTTGACAAGTCGCTTCAACCGCCGGCGGGCGCCGGGCTGCGATTGCGAGAAGTCACGGAAGGTCCACAACTCATTCCATGCAAAATTGTTGAAAATGGCGATCTCCGCGGAGAGACCGCCACTCAGTCCTATCGGGAGGGTGGTGCGATGCCGAAGGACATAGAAGAGACTCATGTCCACGACGACGCCGCTCAGGCCGACGATACCGAAACGCAGTAACCGGCTTGCTTTCATTCGAGCGAGACGTAATCGAAGAAGGTGCCGCAAGTAGTCGAAGTATTGTTTGCCGCTGACCTTGCTGCCCCCTGATTCACGCTCTTGAAAGACGTAGCCGACATCACCGATGGTGCCAAAGTTCCCGCGGCCAAGAACTTCAATCAGGATCTTGTACCCGATGGGGTTCAGTCGTACGCCGGAAATTGCGCGTCGCCGCACCAGAAAGAATCCGCTCATGGGATCACTGGCGCGTCCGACGACTTCAGGCAGGAGCATAAGCCCGATGATCTGGGCGCCGCGCGATAGAATGCGGCGGGCGAAGCTCCAATCGCTGACTCCGCCGCCTTCCACGTGCCGGCTTGCAATGGCGAGGTCGGCTCCAGACTGAATCTTATTCCATAGCGGGAATAGAATTTCCGGCGGATGTTGCAGGTCGCCGTCGATCACGGCGAGTGTGGTCCCGCGCGCAGCCTGCCATCCGCGAACAACGGCCGTCGATAGCCCGCGTTCCTGAGTGCGACGCATCACGCGCAGGGCGGGATAGATCGGGGTCAGCGATTGCGCAATCTGCCAAGTGCCGTCTGGGCTGTCGTCGTCGACCACGATGATCTCGTGGTCGCCGGGAAGGGCGACGGATAGTGTCTGGTGGATTCGTGCGACCAGCCGTTCGATGTTTGTCGCCTCGTTGTACGTCGGTATGACGACTGACAACGAGACGGTCTCGGTTGGCCGGCGGTGGTGCCCAATCGAGATGATGGCGGGTCCGTCAATCTCGAGTGGGCCTACGGGCGCCGACAGGAGCGGCGCGAACTTAGCAGTGGCGATCGGTAGAGTCGGACCCATCAGTCACCTCTTGGTCATTCACGGGCAGTTGGAAGTTATGAGTAATACGAATCCGTTGCCTGGGCCAAGGGAAGAACGGCAGCGTTGCGTTACTCGATTGGGCCTGAAACCGGAGATTCGCTCACGAGAGGGTTCGACTCGGTTCTTATGCGAGAACTCGTTCGAACGCAAAGGGCCGGCGAGAGATCTTCACAGGCTCGCCTTCCAGCGCCTGTACGGGAGTTCTTTGTAGGACGCATGCTTCGGCCCACCCGACCAGCAGAAAAAAGAACGAAAACACCTGAAGACCCAGATATACAGTTCCAAGGGCAACGCTGATTGAAACTAAAACAGCCCCAAGTGTAAAGCGGAACTGCCTCTCTTCCGGAGATGCGAGGTAGCGAGTCAACGCGGACCGGTAGATCCGGAAGATTACAAGTACTTGAATGGACAAAAAGAGATAAAGGCCGGCGAGGCCGTACTGCAGACGAACAAGAAGATACCAATTATCCACCGATTCCATCCCCGTGACAACAGGACGGTTGGTCCGGCCCCAACCCCAGAGCCCGCCACGTTCTGCGATCACCTGGTATCTATCTAACAGTTCGCGCCGGTACGCCGCTGTTGACTGCTCTTCGGATTGCGCCTGAAACCGATTTACTTCGGTGTATTGGTCGAATACTGAATATGTAATCGCACCGAATATGAGCAGAAATACCGCCATCTTTGCAAATGCTTGCAGGGGCCGCGGCGACCAGGCCGGAGCGAGGCAACACAGTCCAAGAACGAGGCCCACCCACGGTCCGCGAGATTGAGTCAACAGCGACCCGCCGATCAAGAGAAGCAACGTGCGTCCAGCGCTGTCCCAGCGGATTCGCCAAAGGCCTTTGATGCCGGTCCGGGCAGGCGTCACCAACCACCTTTGCAGGAGTATTCCGGAGGCGAGCATGACCCCTGCCAGAATTGCGTGGCCAAACGGACCAGCCGTCCTCCAGAGGCCATGCCGCGACTGGATGTGCCAACCCGCTGGGACACCGGGGAAGAAGACTCCAGCTCCACTCTGGTAGACGTTCACCCCCATCCGCGCTTCCCAAAGTGCGGGAATCAGGCCGATCGCCAGTAACAGGACGATTTGCTGGACATATTTGCGACGAAGACCAGAGGTTTCAATAATGATTTTACCAAGACAGTAGGGAAGGATAGCTTGACAAATAATATCGTATGCTTGATTAATTGCATCAGCCTGGCCCTCGCGAAACCACGAGGAAATAACGGCGCCGGCCGCAAATAGCGCAACTGCCACGTCAGTTATGGAAAAGCGCCATTTGAGTAGTAAAGGAACCGCGAGCAATCCCAGAGGCAGAATGGCCATATCCTGGAATGTCGGATCAGGGAGACCGTCAATTACCCATTGGTAGTAATTGGGGGAAAGTAAGAGCGCGGGCAGATAGACCCAACGGAGCGCGACTTCCAGGGAGTACCGCCACGCGACGACGAAGGCGATCACCGCTACTACGAGAACAATTTGAGGCATTTGTTAAAGAAAGTGCGATCTGAAGCGCTCGCGGTGAACATAAGGTGCTTCTTTGCGCCGTTTGCGCCGTCATATTGACTTTCGTGATCGGCTAACGGTGTGGGAATGTGCTGCGGAGGTTCATGTGGACGAGGGGCGGGGTGAGTGATCCAGTGATGAATGAAAAGAGCTTGCAACAATGAAAAGGGGACCACAAATGCATCTGCAAGCATGTAATGTGATACAAAGACGCCGCTGATCATGCGCAATAACTCAACGAGTAATAGGCCTGCTACATTGTTAATTAAGTAAAATATCGCCGCCAGACCAATGCACTGAAACATGCTCACGACGGCGGTCCAAATCTGAGATGCGCTGCCCCCCAACCGTGCTTTGCCCGCCAGCACGGCGAGTAGAGTCGTCGACAGGACAACAAGCGGAATAAATAAAGCGGAAGGATCCATGCCGGCTATCTCCTATGTGAATCGGCAAGAGAGTGATAACTACGGGCAACGTATTCGCTTAGAACATGATAGAGCAACTCCACCCTGTCGTCGTCCGCCATCGCGGGGAGGGGGAATTCGTCGGCCGTGACCGGATGAACTTCAAAGCCCGCCTCCTGGAAGACGTTCACCGAGCGGGTCATATGCTGGGAATCAGTGACCAAGAGTATGCTACGGATCCCCCTCGGAAACAGCAGGTTCCTCGACAGCGCCGCTTCCGCCCGTGTCGTCATTCCCCTCGACTCTGTGAAGATGTCGGCATCGGAGACGCCAAGACTGCGCGCCAAGTCCGCACGGGCCGCGGCTTCCGACACATTAGCTTGCTTGTCCGCTCCCAACAGGACCAGATAGCGGGCCAAGCCTTGTTGATGGAGTTGGATGGCGGAAACGGTCCGCCGGTATGAGGCGTTGTTGAGGGTTCCGTTAGGGAACATGCCACTCCCGAGGACCACGACGGCTTCACAACGCTGGGGCTGCGATCGCGTGCCGGCGTGGACTGCCCATATGTTGACCAAGGGGGTGTATGCGGCGAGCGCCGCCACGGCGACGACGAGCCCACCCATGACTCCGCAGATTTTCAAGAACATTGGATGAGATATGCGGATCTGAAATGGCTCAGTGGGATGTCATCTGGCGCCGGACGCCTCCCGTTGACCAGGAGAGAACAGTCAGAGAGTAGGGAGGAAGACTGAGCGCTGATGTGGGGACGAAGTTCGATAACAGCGCTGAGTGTGGGACCACAACAGGACCGGATTCATTAGTATCGGATGGACTTGCACTGGTCAGTTGATTGATCGTCACGTTGCCGGTTGGGGCGAGCCCGGTAAAGGTGACAGGTTGCGAACTTGTGAGGCTTAGATTGAGCAAGACGATGGTGTGCGTGGCGCCATCCGAGAAGGCATAGCTGTGTAGAGAGTGTGCATTCGACAGTCCGACACCGTTCATCAGCGGCTGATTCCAGGTCGGATCCGCGCCTGCGTGAGTCGTGACGAGCATGTCCCCAACCACCGCTTGATTAACCATTTGAAGTGCCAGGAATTGAGGTCGGCGGAGGTCTGTCACGCCCATGTCCACCACAGATCCCCACAGCCGCAGTGTCTTGCCGTCAGGCCGTTGGAAACTATATTGCGGAAGAGCGAAGAGCATCTGGTCGCGCATGCCGAATCTCTTTAGCAGCATCAGCATGTGGTCGGCTACCGATAGTCCGGCGCCGAGTGCCGGAGTGAAGGCATCCAATGTCGCCTGGTCGATTGCGCCAGCGGTTGTATGAAAGTTGATTTCGTAAACGGATTCACGGACCGTGCGGCCGGCGGCAGCGTTAGCGATCAGAGGAGCGCTCTGACTGCTATGCCCGGTGGTGACGTCCATTTCCGCCTCGGCAAAGGCAGGGCCCCAGAGTTGCTGTGGGGAGCTATAAGAATCGACTTGCATCTGTTGGTATGGCGCTGTCGCGAAACTGTCGTTGTTGTTACAGGCACTCTGGATGCCAGCGTTTCGGGCGGGGTAGGCCGCCTGTCCTCCGATAACCAGATCGAACGTGCCTCGGCTGGGCGGGGAAAGGACGCGCGTACTCAACGCGGTAATGGTATTGGCCTCGAAGAAATAGGGATTCGATCGCATGGCGGCGAAGATCTCTTGGGCGCGGTTGCCATAGGGCTGGCTCTCCTCAATCGAGCCGCCCTTAAAGATGTTGTTCCATGCTTCGTTTCCAAACTCCAGGTGAATCTGTGGAAACACTGCAGTCCAAGGTTGCGACTGCCCGCGCGCGGCGCGCCGGGCACCGCCCACGGTGGTCGTCGGCCCCGCCAGGTAATCAATCAGCCATGAGGCCTCCGACGTGCTGATCGTGATCGGAAGAACGAACCACGGTTCGGCGCCAACGGCCTGACTAAGCTGCAGAAACTCATGCAAGCCCATTTGCTGATCGTCCTGGCCGGTGCCAAACGCGCTATACCCCGCCCTCTGGCGCGCCCCAACCGGAGCCGTCAGGTTGTCGATTGTGTCGCCCAACTGCCCCGCCCAGTAGCGCAGGATTCCTGGGTTGTACTCCTTCAGCGCGTTCACTACCGCGTCCAGGAAGGCGGTTGTGTTGGTCGGATCCCCATTGGTCTGCACCAGGCTGACATCGTCCAACAGAACGGAGCCGGAGCCATAATACGTGATACTGACCTGTCCAGAGGCCACCGGCGTCACCTGTGTCTCATTGGCGGTGAACCTAACTTGATAGTCCGCCCAGGAGGATGTCAGCGCTTGCGTTTGAGACACATAATTCTGTCCGCCGACACGGCCGATCTGAATCGTCAGCCCCCCAGTTCCCGACGCCGCTTTGGCGCTAAATTTGAGAGTATAGGTACCGTTCAGAAGAATGAAGTTCTGCCCGCCCTGCGAATCAAAATAGGCGGACGTCGTCACCGATTGGCCCGAGTTGGCGGTCAATCTCAGCGACTGTTTGCCGGCGCTGTTGGGAGGTAAATCGCTAAATTCCGTGGAATAGCTGCCGCCTCCGGACGCGCTCATCCACCAGCCGGCATCCGCACTGCCAGGGAGCGTCTTTCGAACAATCATATAATCGCCCGTCGCGGGAGGCGTTCCGTTGGAGCTGAATTGAAAGACCGCGCCCGCGGTGCTTCCGTTCGCAGCGGTCGAAGACATAACTGTCCCAGTCGCACCCTTGGCCGCCCCCCAAATGAACTCATAGGTCGCATCATTCCAGAAGCCGGCGGGCCAGCCGCTCCAGAAGTCGTCATCGTTGCAACTGCTCGCCGTGCCCGACGCGCAGCGGATAGTGCTTTGGTAGATGAGCCCTTCGAAGCCCGGATTGCGATACAACAAATTCTTCAGTAACTGATTTGAGCCATAAAACGCAGGGTTTCCGAGATTGATTCCGAAACGCTTTACGTGCGGCTGAAGAATCGCATCGGAGATGTTGATTGTCGTCACGCCAATGCTGCTCGCACGTCCGGAACAGGCGGCCATCAGTACGCAGGTTGTTGCAGTGAGCCAAGTCATCGGTTTCTTAGTGAAAGCGGAACGGTCAGTCATCGAGAGAAGGATGATATACGAAGACTCGAGTGGTAGAGGGGCAATGCCCGCGGGCCTCGGGATGCGGGACCGGCTGCTTGCGAGCCGAGCGGCAAGCACTTGTGAGTACGATCATTTCTGCGTGCCAATTCGCAGGGATTGAGGACCTGAAGCGAGAGCACTCTAACTCCCGAGTGTCTCTTTGAAGAGCGGCCCCGCGACGGAACTTGACATCGCAGCCTGGAACTCCGCGAACGCGCGGCGCAGCGGCAACCCGCCTTTCGTCAAACTGACGTGGGTCATGACCACACCCACAGCCGGTGCTCTCAATCGCTCGAGCCAGCGCGCCGTCCTCTCCAATGTTTTCCGTTTGATTTCCCCAGCCTCGACTGTGAGAACAGTTGCGTCGGTAACAGAGACCAGCAGTTCGGTGTCCGCCATTGAGGTAGGCGTTGGAGAATTGATTAGCACAAGATCATAGGGCTGAGATAGCCGCTGCATCATATTAGTCAATTCCGTTCCAAGAGGCAATCGATTCTGACTGTTAAAGACAGAAACGGTCACGCAGTTCGTTTGTACCGCAACAGGTATTGCGGACTCCGCCGGCGTTTCTGGAAGCTGGCGCAACAATCGTGTTTGCGGTGCGATCGAGCCCGCATTGATGACCAGCACCTTGAGCGACCGCTCTCCGAGCACCCGGCCTATCCGTTCTACCATCGACCGTACGCCAACGGTGGTGCCAACGCCGATAAACAGCACACGGGAAAGATTCCATTCGCGGCGGGACCTTTCGATCGCGGAGATCAGACGTTGAAACTGTTCTTCTGCGAAAGCGGCCTCAACCTCGCCGCCTTCGGCAAGCGTAAGTTGTCCCAAAGGAGGGAAGCCCAGGAGTTGTTCGACCTGTGATGCTTTGCGGACTCGTCTCCAATTCAGTTCAAATCCGTAAGGCACAAGCAGCCCCAGGAGCAATGCGGCGGCGAAAGCGACTAGCGCATACTTCTTCCGGCCGCCGGTTGGCGGGCCAGGTGCGTGCGCGGACTGATATACGCGCAGGAAGCCGGGTGCCGAGGCCTCCAGATTCAGGTACGCGATCCGGTCCTCGATTACGGTGAGGCGCGCTTGAAGGCGCGTTCGTTCGTTGGCGAGTTCCGATGCCCGCCGGAACTGCAGCGAAACCTTGTCGGTCTGGCTTACGAGTTGGTCGAGTTCCTTCTGTAGCCGCTCTTCAACATGACGGGTCCGCATGACGTCGTTATCCATCCGTGCCCGGATCATCTTGCCCGCCACGTTTGTGATCGCGCCTGTGGTCTTCTGGATTTCGTTGTCGAGTTCGCGAAGCTCCCTCTCCATTGCGATTCGGGAAGGATTAGCCGGAGCCAGACCGCTGATCTTGGATAGCAGTTCACCCCGGCGGCGCCCTAACTCCCGTTTGAGCGCATCTACTTCCGGATCCGCAGCGGCAGCTTGGCCGGCTTCAACGCTCAGGCCGTCATTAGCCGTAAGCGACGAAAGACTGGTCATCGCCGTCAGTTTTGACTCTGCTTCAATGCGCTGCTCGTGCGCCACCGCAAGAGCCTCGCGAGTTCTCAGAATCAGCCGGTCGTACGGATTGGACTCCTGGCTTGTCGGCGAGACCACGCCTAATGAACGCGAGAGCGCGGATTGCAGCGCGGAGTTTGCGTCCAGATCAGCTTCGATATTGTGCTTTTCGTCGGTGAGCCGCTCAACGCGCTCGTCACGTCCGAAGAACTGGTCCGCCTTCGCCATCTGGAGGAAGACATCCACGACGGTATTCGCTATCAAGGCGGGCGCGGCGCGGTTCTTGCTCTGCAGCCCGACCGTGATCTGGTAAGTGTCAGGTATCCAGCGAATGATGAGTGAGTGCTGCAATCGCTCAGCCGCGCGCTGTTCGGTCTCATGCGGTTTGCGCCAGATTTCGGGGTACTCGGAAAGCCGTTTTAGGGTCTCTTCCATCACCGAGAAGCGAGTGACGGCGTGAACTTGCTGTTCGACGAAGACATTGTACTGGCGGTTCAGTTCTTCCTGCTCTTTGTCACCGGCGAGATTTCTGATAAACGTCGGCGAAACGTAGACGACACATTCCGCGTAGTAGGTCGGCGCGCCCAAGAACCAGGCAAGCGGCAGACCGACGGCGAGCACGAGTGCGACCGTTACCGCCGCAACGACGGGCCGTTCCAGGAAGGAACTGAAGATATTGGCGCTCTGTTTGGGAGCCGAATCGTCAGGCGTCTGTTTGGACAGTGTTGACAGGTTCATAATGTTTGCATTACCAGCCGCCGGTGGCACCGACCATCGCTCCCAGCATTACCATTGAGCCAATCGGCGTGATCGTCTGAACGATGTCGCCAGCCTTTGACCAGCCACTGCGTGGCACGTAGACGACGTCGCCCTTATGTAGCAACGCCTCCGCGCCGTTGCGGTTGTGCAATGCATCGGCAAGAGTAATCTTCAGAGTCTTCCCGTCACTAGCCCGGATTACCTGGATGTGGCCTTCTGACGCCTTTTCCGTAAGTCCACCCGATGCGGCAAGCGCATCGTTCAGATTCGTGTCATGGATCAGCGGGACAACGCCAGGCCGATTGACCTCGCCCATGACAGTTACGTATTCATCGGAGTCATCTGGAATAAAGACAACATCGTTTCTCTTGAGGCGCATCTCGAGGGCTGAGCTGCCACTGTTTGCCATTGCTCTCAGATTCAGCCAGACTGCCTGATCGCGTCCGCGGAAGATCGCGCACCGGGCGGGCAGCGAACCGCCGTTCGGAGTGCTGCCTGTAACGCCGCCGCGGCTGATCACTTCGAGCAAGGTTGGAACCCGGTCGAAATACATCGGACCGGGAGTAGCGACTTTGCCGACGAGCAATACTCGATTGGATCCATACTTCTCCACTCGAACGTTGACGCTTGGATTCAAAAAGTAGGTGGACATGGCTTTAGCGATGGCTGCGGCCGCCGCTTCGCGCGTGAGCCCCGCCAACTTGATCGGGCCGTAGAGTGGCAGTGTAATTCGGCCATCCGGACCCATCACGTGCTTGCCTGACATCTCGGGCCGGTCGGCAATTTCAATGGCGATCTCGTCCCCGGCGTCCAACGTGTACTCTTCATCGGCAGGCGGCTCCATCGCGCGCATGATCGCTTCTGAATTGGGTTTCAGCGCGGTCTGGCTCGTGCCTGCGCCGGACTTAGGCGGATCCCCGAGAGCATTCCCTGGGAAGCAAAAACAGGCGATCAGTACGAGCGATAGGCCGGCCGTAACGGATTCGACTCGAATCGGATTTGTAGGACGGATCTGCGTAATCATCATTTGCTTTCTCCCTCGGTGACGATCGTTTCGCGCTGGCGACGGAGGATTCTTGCTGGCACGCCGACCGCAAGGTGCCCGGCAGGTACGTCGCGAAGAACAACGGCGTTTGCGCCGATCACAGCGTCGTCGCCGATGATGATCGGCCCCAACAGCTTCGCGCCTGCTCCAATATCGACGCGATTCCCGAGTTGTGGCGAGCCTCGGCGGTTTGTGGTCTTCAGTCCGATGGTCGTGCCATTTCGCAGGATGACGTCATCGCCGAAAGAGGCGTCGCCACTGATTACGATGTCGCCCACATGTTCGATCCTCAATCGGCGGCCTACCCGGGCTTCACAAGGGAATTCCACGTTGGTCAGGATCTGCACCATGAGGAATAGTAGCTTGTACAAAGCCGAGAACGGCCAGCGTGCGGGCCGCCATCTGATGCCGTATCGCCAGCAGCCAAAGCGGTGGACCGCTAGCACCCAGAGACCACGGGAAAGTAGATTGCGCCCGTGCACCCGCCAATCTTCGAGCAAATACTCAACGAGTGAAATGCGCGAAGCTTCTGGCAAGGCAGGACACGCGGTCTGAATAGCGGTGCTCATACATTTTGCATCAAACGGATTACCAACCAAAGGCTGCAAAGCGCTCACGCCGCTCCAGCCGCCGGCGCGCGCGGCGAATCGATGAATACAACTCGGCTGCCCGATGCCGTGCAGGTGGCCAAATGACTTGAATCGAAATCCGGTGCGCCGCTGGAGTCAAGTTCAAAGTGTTCGGTGACATCCATGACGCGCCTGCAAATGTCCTCGAGCGTTCCACGCATATGGGGCGGAATCTCTCCGTTGATACGGCAGGACGCCCAACCCTCTCCGAGTTCGAGATTCAATTGCAGGCAACCATGCGACGCTTTGCGAATGGCGTCCATCACGCTGGGTACCGAGTGGACCAATCCATCAAAACATGACGCTCGCAGGTTGCGGACCAGTGCCGGCGTCAAGCCGGCCAAACAAAGCTGGCGGCCACTGCCGCCGAAATCGCGCAACAAATTTGCGAGCGTGCGAATTCCATCGGCGCCGATGAATGTGACCGCCGACAGTTCAAGAACGATCTGTCCGCCACGGTTTGCCAGCGAGGAGGCAACGGTTTCGAGTTTCGCGAGGTTGGTTCCCGCCATTGCGCCTGAAACGCTGAGAACGTTGATCGAGCCGATCCGGTCCAGCGCGAGGGCGAATGCGGTAGTCTTCCTGCGAGTTGTGAGGCTCGCCGCAAGCTGGACGCTGAGAGGACCTGCCATGCAGAGTGCGTCGGACAGATAGCGCCGAGCTAGGCGCCGCGGTTCCGCCCAGATGCGAAAGGCCCACTCCATGCCTGCGCGCTGCACCCACGACGGCGCGCGAGGAATGACGTTGGCCAGAAAATCGAGCGTTCCGCCAACCCCGACACAAACCGGTACCCGCAGTCTTCCGCGATTTCTGTAGAGCCACTTTTCTTGCTTAGGACTGCCGAAGGCGACGAGCAGTATGTCCGGGTCCGCGAGTTCGATCTCACGCAGGATCTGCTCGTTGTCGAACTCTTCAAGCGGCCGTTCCGGGGGCGAGAGCCGGCCTGCAATTTGAACTCCCGGAAAGAGCTCGCCGAGTCGCGCGGCGGCGGCCGTGGAGACTTTCGGCTTGGCGCCGAGCAAGAAGATCCGGTATCCCTTCCGGCTAGAGAGCGCCGCAAGACGCGGTACCAGGTCGGCGCCCGTCACCCGTTCGCGAAGCCGGACCCCGAACATTCGCGACGCCCAGACCAGCGGCATTCCATCCGCCAGCACCAGGTCGCACAGGCACAGGATCCTGCGATATTCCGCGTCTCGAACCGCGTTGGACAGATAGTTGATGTTTGCCGTCGCGATCTGGTGAAACTTGCGCTCGCGGATGAAGCCTTCCATCCGGTCCAGAGCCTCGTCCATTGTGACGTTATCAATCGGGACACCCAGTAAGGCTAGACCTATATTCATGGCACTCTCCGTGAAAGAACTCGCGTAACGCAATCCCTGGAATCTCGAAAGGAAACGCCAAGACGGCTTGGCTTGAACGTGATTAGCTGGCTGATCAAGGGTGGTCGGTTGCTGAACATTACCGCAATTCTGTTGCGGACAGCCGCTTTAAGCGGACAGCGGCGCCATTGGGCGAAGGGGAACACCGGTGCTGCGGCCCGCATGGCGCTTAATCAATTCGCTGCGTTCACGAAAGACGGCTACATCATTGAAATGCGTTCCGCTGCTTGCGGCGTCACGGACAAGCGCGCATAACAGCGCCCGATTTTGTGCCAGCTCCGCTATGCGAACTCCCAGCGACTGCCAGTCACGCATCGGCACGAATGACCCGCCGCCCGCCTTGCTGGCGAGATCACTGGCATACTTGCATTCGTATCCGACGATCGGCGATCCGCAAATCAACGCTTCCACCAGACATCGGGGCGATTCGGGCGTGATGTGGGTGAACACCATCATGTGCGAGCGCTTGATGGCGGCGAGCAGTGCGGCACGGTCCCCGGTGTTGCCGGGTAGATCGATCACATCCTGCAGCCCGAGTTCCGAAATCGCACGTTCGACCGCCGGTCGCAACGTTCCATCGCCGAACCAGGTGGCCTTCACTCTTGCACCGAGGCCCCTTGCTTTACAGATTGCCCGGACCCAATCGAGTGGAGCCTTCATGGCTTCCAATCGCCCTGCGTAGCAAACGTGAAGAACCGGCTCCCGCGCGGCACATTCCAACTTCCACTCCAATTCTGAGGGCTCAATGTTGTCTTTCGGACTCGTATGGACGTCGTGAATCAAATGACTCTCGGAGCACCACGCAGCGTAGCTTTCATAGCAATCGAGGCCATGCCACAAGCCGAGGGAGCAACGCCGGATGAGATATGCGTGGTACCTGGCCATCAAGCGCGCGATCAGTTCAGTCTTGAGCCTGCGCACAATCGGCGCGGCCTGCGCGGTTTCGAGAATAACTCTGTGCTCAACCCGATCCGTATGCAGAGCGAAGCGTCGATCCTGGGAAATGGCCTCGAGGGCGGCGACGGCGGCCCAGTCACCGACGAGTCCACCGATCGCGAACTGCAAATACTCACTTCGGGCAATCTCCGCTCGAAGTTGTGTTCTGACCGCATGATAACTGCGTGCGAAGCTGTGCAGGCCGTATCCCCAAGGCAGCGGCACGAAGTCGACCCGATCGACGCATGACAGCTTCGCGGTATTGCGCCACTCCAATGTTCGGTCCAGGTCCGCAAGCGCCCGCGGAATGCACGGAGCGGCCACGGTGAGATTCTCGAAGTGCTCTGCCCAGCGTTCCAGCCCATTGCATGCTTGAGTCTCAAAGAAGGTGGCGCCACCGAATCGCAATAGCGGCACCGGAAGCACGAGGAGCATCCTGCCCGGCGCTGGTGTCTCCCGCGCGTCGTCGTTCGAACGGTCGCGTGTACCGAGCGTTGCTTGTTGACGCATGTCCTGGCTCATGACGCTGCCTCAGTGGCCGGCGAACTGAATTGGCATAGGCAATCCGATGCTCGTACGGACCAGGAATCCTGCCATGAGAAAGGCAAGGAAGACGATCGTCATCAGCAGATCCTGCCTGATGCTCTGCATCCCTTCGCGCACCTGCCCGTAACAAGTAACCACGTAATATGGCAGATCGCTGAAGGCGACCAGCGCGACAGCTCCTCGAATCCCTCCGAACGAATACGCCAGTGGAAGGAAGATCACGAGCGTCAAGAACGTCGACAAGTAGCCGGCGGCGCCGTAGTTCAGCTTGCCGATTGCCACCAAGCCTGGCGCCGAAGTGCTGTAGAGCAGTGTGTGCCAAAGCCCTAAGGCGAGCAGAGGCACCATCCATGCGGCTCCATGGTAGCGGCTGTCATAGAGCTTGGTAAAGACGAGGTCGCTGACATTGATCAGGACTGCGAGCACAAACGCCATCACCACCAGAACATGTCCCCTGTAGCGCAAGAACATCGTCCGAAAAGCAGCTCGGGGGAGATGCGAGAATTTTGCAATGAACGGCAGGCCGACCCGTCCCGAAAACATCAAAATGATTTGCCTCGGAAGGTCCGCAAGCGTAAAGGCGATTCCGTACATTCCGAGAGTTTGAAGGCTCACCAGTCTCCCCAGGATCAACCTGTCCGACTGGGAGGCGAGAAACATGAGCATCGTTGAGAAGAAGGTCCATTTCCCAAGTGCGAAGAGGCTGCGGGCTGCGTGCCAATCCCATGCGAATTGATTCTTTGTCTCCCGGACATAGAGGTGACTCAAAATAACCCGCGCCGTGTCCCCAATCAGCTTGCCGCCCACCAACGACCAAATCGACGGACTCAGCCACGCCCAGAGCAAGGTCGCGACGACCTGCGTGATCTGGGTGAGCAACTCGATCCCCGCTATCGTACCAACCGCCATGTGGCGGCCAAGGCTGAGCAGACTGGTCGACGTGAACCCGCTGATGACCAGACAAACACCCATGATGGGCAAGAGGGCGTGAAGTTGAGGCTGGCTGTAGAAGGAAGCGAGCGGCCAGCTCAATGCGCAGGTCAGTAGCCACAGCACTACGCCTCGTCCAACCTGGACGGTCCACGCGGTGTTCAAGAACTCACGCTCGTCCCCACGCTCGTTCTGGATCACGCTGACATGCAGGCCGATGTCGGAGAAGAGACTGATACCCAGCAGAAGGGTATTGATGAGCGCCATCAGGCCAAACAGTTGCGGGGCGAGCAGGTGCGTCAGCAGAATGTTACTGAGCAATCTGAGCGCTTGACTTGATCCATAGAAAGAGATCGTCCAAACCGTGCCCCATGCCGCCTTCTGCCGGAGCGCGGTCTCTTCCGGCGTGATCGGTACTAGAACAACGGGTTCGACGGTTGACTGAGGCATTCTGTGAGTGCTCGAATCTGGATTTGAGGCCACTGATGGGTTCTGACGGAGCGACGGCGGGCTAGACGGCGCGTTTGATCCGCCGCGCGGTTCCCGCGACCAGATGCTTCGCGTAATCCCGTCGCCGGTCTTGCCCGCAGGGGGCAGGCCGCATCCCAAGTCTTCGTAACTGATAGTTGACCCAGAACACGTTCTTCACATCGACCGCCCTGGCGAGGTTGACGCTTAAAGACACGGACGGCTCTGCGGAGTTTTCGACCCAATGCGGAAAGCTCACCGGGATGTGCAATCCATATCCTGGCCGTAGCTCGAAGCATTGGGCCCGCTCGCGTGCCGCATCGCGTAGCGGCAGTTGATAGGTGCCCCAATAGCGTTCAAGATCGGCTTCGCTCACCTGCTCGCTGTCGTGGCCATCGACGACGTAGACCCTCTTCGCGCCAGCGATCTGAAACAGAAAATTGGCCTCTCCGTCCACGTGATACGGCGTGACTTCGTCCGGTGATGTGATGAATAGTGTCGACACGGGTAACCGATATTGAGAGAGCGGCTCGGCGCCGATAATCGCTCTCAACTCTCCCAGGCACTCGTTGAGCAACTCGCGGTATTGCGGCTCGGAATGGATGCGGCTCAGCTTCAAACGAAGCCGGCTGGTGGCGATGGTGTCGAAGGCGGCTTGCAGAGATTGCGTAAACTCCGAGGTTCCCCATTTCATCTCGGGTGGGCGGCCTCCAAACATCAAGAATCCCCGCGGCCGGCTTTGAGTAGATAGCTTTAGGGCTACGTCCCGTATCGCCGGTAGGAGCAAGAGTGGATGTGAATCGAGAGAGTGGTGGAATGCGAACGGCCGCTGATCGAAGCAGTCCCGGAACATTTGATCGGATGCGGCTCTGCGCACGAAGTGCGAAGACGGTTGGGAAACGATCCGGTTAGTCATTGATGTCTCGCGTTTCCACAGACAAACCAAACACGTAGAACTGTTTCGGCGTGCGACGATTCTTATGCGGCAGATGGAACATTCCCGTCGTGTCGCCCTAACATCGGTCTGAATGAGCGGCGCGCAACCCTTGTGAGTGCCGCTCGGGCATCTCCGGCGAAAGAGACTCTCCGATCAACTGCCGGAGCTTGGCTGCAAAAGTGGAGAGGTGCGGCTCCACGAACATACTGTCGTGATCGCCCGGTACCAACGTCACGGTCACTCCACCGGATGTGAGGCGATTCCAACTCTCGGCATCAGTGCGGCAATTCTGGGCAGGCGCGTCGGAACCTACCAGAAGGTCAATCCTTCCGTGATACATCTTTGGCTGGTAGCCGCGTATTGCCTCCAGAGTTACTACACGTATCCCGGAACAAAGCTTTCTCTGTATTACGCCCGGCAACTGCAAGCCAAGGCGCAAATAGAAGCGGCAAGCGCGGCTCCATCCCCACAGTTCCCATTTTGAGGACAGGTTGTGAAGTTTGCGGCTTGCCAGATTAAAGCTATATCGCGCGCGTTCGGGCCACCGCAGCGGCCGCATTGTCTCACGATAGAAGGCCAGTTCCCGCTTACGCCGAGAGAAATAGTCGCCAATCCGGCGCACAAGAGGCATGTCGAGTTGGACGGATGAGACGGCTGTCGTAGGAGATTCAATCAGCGCCAAGAGAGCGACCTGCTCCCCACCTGCCTCAAGCTGGCGGGAGACTTCGAAAGCGGGAAGCGCCGCCGAGCAGAATCCACCAAGGAGGTATGGACCGTGGGGTTGAATCTGGCGAATACAACGCACGTATTCCGCCATCATGGTTTCCAGGGCGTAGCCGCCCGAATGGTCCACGCGTCCCATTTCCTGAAGCCCATAGAATGGTTGCTCGGGATCCAGGAGCCACGGCAGATCGGCATACAGATGATATGAGTGCACCATGAAGAACGGCGGATTCGATCCGGAGTCCTTGATGGGGACGACGATATCGTTGGCATGTTGTTGGTTCTTCGCCCGAAGATGCTTGGCAAGAGTCTCAACAGTCGGATACTTGAAGATGGTTGTTGCGGGGAGTGAGGTCCCGAACGTCTTGTTGACCTGCGCAAATAGCCTGAGCAGAGCAAGAGAGTAGCCGCCAAGATCGAAGAACTTCGTGCGTATCCCAATGGGTGCGATTCCCAGCACCTGTTCCCAAATCTTGACGAGAAGTTTCTCGTCCGGCGTCCTGGGACGAACATATTGATTCTGTTCGACCCGGGGCAGACCCGCAGCCGAGGTTGGCATTTCATTGAACGGACTACCGCCCGCGATGGCGCGCAGAGCATCGATCTCACGTTCTGGCGTCTTCAGCACTTCTCCGATCAAATCGAGCATCTTGCCTAACAGAATCCGCACGGATGCACTATCGATGACGTCCGGATCGTAGTCCATCCTCATGTCGACGCCGCTCGGTCTTTCGATGAAGCCGATCTGTACCTCGTATGGTGTGAAGGCCGGCGGCATTGGGTAGGTCTCAATCTCGAGCCCGCCGACGTTGCGTCCCGTAACAAACTCCTTTTGGTAGGTGAAGTAGAACTGGAAAAGGGGATTCCGTCCATTGACCGGCTTAACATTCAACTCGCTTTCGAGAACGTCGAATGGGACCGCGCTATGACTAAGTCCCTCACGCACGGCCTCACTGACCGCCGCGAGCAGTTCAAGGAATGTCGCCTTGGGATGAATCCTGGTCCGGAAAGCCATCGGGGCCGCGAATGGACCAATGACGTTCTCCGTTTCGCACGACCGTTGCGCGACGGGCGACGCTACCACGAGATCGGTTTCGGCAGTGAAGCGATAGAGCAGAGCCTTGAAACACGCGAGAGTGAATACAAATCCCGTCACTCCGGCTGTGGGACAAAAGCTGCGCCATGTTTGGACGAGGGATGCCGGCACTCGGAGCAGTTCGACAGCGCACCTGGCGGCCGCACGCGCGTTTCTTCTCTTGCCTGGGACCAAACTGACGACGGGAATGGGCGCCTTGAGGTATTCCTTCCAGTACGTCAGGTCGTCATTGTACGTGCGCTCGCGCGCATTCGCGCTCTGCCAGGCGCCAACCATTGCATACTGCAGCGCCGGGCGTTCCATACCGGACGGCGTCTCTTTCAGCAGGCTCTCATAGTTGGCCCACAATTCGCGCTGGATGATGCCCTGCGACCATCCATCCGCAAGAATATGATGAACCGTAACGACGAGAACGTAACTGGTCTTTTCCAGGCGATAAAGCCGTAGGTTCCACAGCGGCCCGCGATTCAGATCGAATGGTCGTCCCGCATGCGATTGGATGAGTCCTGGCAAATCCTTTTCGGGGTGTTGCGACCGCACCTGTTCGACGACGAACTCCGGCGAAGCTGTCGCGTGGATTACCTGCTCGAGGCCGTTCGCAGTGCTTCGGAACGACGTGCGAAGTATTTCGTGTCTCGCCGCCAGCAGTTGGGCTGCCCGCTCAAGCTTGCTGCCGTCGAGTACGCCTCGAATTCGGACGCACGCGGACGTGTTGCCAGATCCTGGCGAAAGAGCCTCAAGGAGCGCATATCTCTGTTGTGACAGACTTGCTGGCGCACAGATCGTGCGGTTCGCCCGAACTTCTGCGGGCTTGGTCTCTAACGGGATGTCAGCGATGGTGAGAGACGGGTTTCTGACAATTGCCGCGAAGGCCGCTTGCATGGCCTCGATAATCGTCCGGCCGGTCTCTTCGTCGTACAACTCAACGTCGTATTCGCATGACAGTCTCCAGCCTTCAGGACGCTCGATCAGGAACACCTGCAGGTCGTACAGCGCTCCCTGTGACTTTGAGGGAACGGTGCTGATCTGAACCTTGCCGGCCTGATAGCCGAAGCCCTTGCTTTTGGTCAACTCACGCTGGCACACAAAGTTGATCCGGTAACCCTGCGCTCCCGGCGCCGCGTCTTTGCTCAGCTGTTCCAGAAGCTCATCATAGGGAATATCCTTGTTCGCCATCGCATCGTCGAGTGTTTCGCGGCAAGCGCGCATCAATTGATGAAACTGCTGGTGCGATTCGACGCGCGTCCGCAGAATGACCGGATTGATAAACGGACCGATTACGCCCTCGACTTCGGGAAAGGACCGGCCGGCGAAGGGTATTCCAACGACGACATCGCTCGCGCTCGTCAACCGATGCAAGACGGCCTTGAACACCGCCAGGCTAACGGAGAACATCGTACCTTCAAAGCTCTGCGCCATGGCGGCTACGGCATCGCTGACAGCACGCGGGATGAGATCGGAAAGAATCCGGCCACCTGTCTGCGCGCCCGGCCTTCGCGCATGGCCGGATGGCAGCGTGAAGTCTGGGAGATCGCGGAGCTTGACTCTCCAGTACTCGCGCTGCGAGTTCAACGATTCCTGCGAGAACCCGTCGGTCAACCATACAGCGTAGTCGGTGAACTGCAGTTCGAGTGGGGGAGCGTCCGGCTCAAGCCCTAGCGCCAAGGAGGAATAGTTCGAAGCCAGTTCGCTGAGGATCAGGTTCACTGACCAACCATCGCAAATCAGATGGTGCAGCGTCAGCAGCATGATGTGCTCTTCCTCGGCAGTCCGAAGGAGAGTCACGCGGATCAGAGGCCCACGCGAGAGTTCAAACGGCTGGCTCGCCTCTTCGATCGAAACGCGGTTGACCGCCCCCTGCAGATTCTTCTCATCGCGTAAGTCGTTACAACTGAGACTGAAGTCGAACTCGTCTGAAATGAGCTGGACCGGTTTGCCGTGGAGCAGGTGAAAGCTGGCCCTCAGCACTTCGTGGCGCGCAAGGAGGCGCTTAAACGCCTGATAGAGCACTTCCGCTTGCAGTGGCCCGCTGAGGCGGAATCGAAACGCAGCGTTGTAGACAGGGTCCGACGCCTTATGGCGCCTGTCGTTCCAGACCAAGCGTTGGAATGGTGCAAGCGGGAAGGCATAGCCGGATATCTGATCCGACTTGGCACCGGATGTTACGTTGTTGTCTACTGGCAGCGGAACCATTTGGTGTGTCTATTCCTTTTACTCTAGAAATTGACGGTTCTTCGGCCTGTTACGGGCCGGAGGGATGGTCATCGGATCGTCGTGGTCACCTTGTACTTTTCGCGAGATGCGGGCTGAAGCCTGACTGGCGCAGGCGTGTCCTTGACTGACGCTTTTCCGGCCGCGGTAGCGATCCTGGCCACGGTCCGATGCTGCATAATCAGGCGCGGCGTAACGATCAATCCGGCCTTCGCGCAGCGTGAAGCAATTCGCAGCACGTTCAAACTGTCCGCCCCCAATTCGAAAAGGTTGTCTCGTGTTCCGATTCGTTCGACTCTCAGAACCTCCACGCAGATGGCGGACAGCAAGGTTTCCTCCGGCGTGGATGGAGCGATGTACTCAGTGCCGGTGATCTGAACCGGCTGATAGCTGGCGGTCAGGGCACGACGATCGACTTTGCCGTTTGGCGTCAATGGCAGCGACGCGATCTGTATGAACGTCGATGGAACCATCGCGCTCGGCAAACGGTCGCTCAAGTGATCGCGCAGCGCTGCTTGAGAGAATGTCGCAGAGTGATCGGGTACCACGTATGCGCTGAGTTGCTGACGGGACGAAGCGCCTTCGTGGACTACGACCACAGCCTGTGCCACGCCGGGGCACAACGCCAGGACAGATTCGATCTCGCCTAATTCGATTCGCATGCCCGAGATCTTTACTTGGTTATCCCGCCGGCCGACGAATTCGATATTCCCGTCTGGCATCCAGCGTCCGAGATCGCCGGTTCGGTAAATCGGTTCTCCGGTTCGCGGATGAACGGCAAACTTGGAAGCAGTAGCTTCTTCGTCGGCGAGATACCCGAGCATGAGGCCCGTGCCGGCACAGCAAAGCTCACCTGTCACTCCGACCGGGCAGTCTTCCATCGCGTCGTTCGACACGAAGTAGCGCACGTTGCCAATGGCGCGGCCGTACGGGATACTTCTCCACGCCGGATCCACGTCCATGACGCGATACCAGATATTCCACACGGTGGTCTCGGTGGGTCCGCCCACGCTCACAAAATCGACGGCGGCGCCAAAACATTGGCGAGCGCGATCCGGCAACGACAACGGTATCCTGTCTCCACCGCTGAAGATGGCTCTTAGCGTGCCGTACAGGTGGATTTGATCTGACTCCATCTGGTCCACGAGGAGTTGGAAAAACGCCGGCACTGAGTTCCACACCGTCACGCCAAAGTCCCGAATCAGGCTGACCCATGCCGCGGGGTCCCGCGCCTCGGTCACGTCGGGCATGACGATCGCTCCACCGGCCGACAGCATACCGAAGATGTCGTAAACGGACATGTCGTGATGCAGCGCGGTGATGGCGATTGCCCGATCGCGATGGGTCATGCCGAACGTCCGGTTAGTCTCCGTAATGCAGTTGACAACTCCCCGGTGCCCGATCATCACGCCCTTGGGAACCCCAGTGGAGCCGGACGTGTATATCACGTATGCCGGTTCGGTTTCATCCGGAGTGTGCTCTCGAAGATGCAAGTCCGCTTTGGGGGGGGCTCCGTCCACCACCAGCCGCGCAACGTTCTCCGGCCACTGCAGCGACTCATCGAGTTTCGACTGCGTGAGAACCGTTCGAACGTTCGCATTGTTGAGAATCCAGGCCAACCGTGCAGGCGGAACCTCTGCGTCTACCGGCAGGTACGGGGCCCCGGATCGGAGTGCGGCAACTACCGCGACAACCTGCTCCCAGCCCTTCTCCATCACGATCGCGACTGGACTCTTCGAATCTTCGTTCCGCCGCTTCAATTCCGCGGCCCAACTCCCCGTTAACGCTTCGAGTTCGCCGTAGGTGAGTGTCCGCCGCCTGGAGATCAGCGCCAATTCGGCCGGCGCCATGCGCGCGTTCTCGAGAAAGGCCGACTGTGCCGTGCACAGCGGGGTCGCGACTTCAACGTCCAGTCCGGACGCGTCGACCGCCTGAGCGGCCGGCGCGGCCAACGAAAGACGAGAGATCGTCTGCTGCGGGTCGTTGATGGCATCCAACATCAGATGTTCGTACTGGCTGAGAAAGTGCTCGATAGTCTGTTGGTCGAAGTACGTTGAGTTGTAGTCGCAATCGATCACCAGTCCGTTCTTCGTTTCGGCGATGTTGAAGAAGAGATCGAAGTTCACAGCCGCCTTCGGATTCGTGTCGACGCTGGCGTTCAAATCTTCAAAACCTGCCGCGTCGCCCAAGCGCTCCACATTGAACTGAACTTCCATCAACGGGAGCCGGGCCGGTTCACGGCGCAATTTGAGCTTTGTAAGCAGTGTCCCGTACGTATAGTTCTGGTGATCGTAGGCCGACATCAGGGCCTCGCGGGTCATCTTCAGCAACTGGTTGAAGGCGCAATCGCCGTCGAACTGCGCTCGTAGCGGCAGAAAATTGACGCAATGGCCAACCAGGGATTGGTCACCAAGAATCGGTTGATTCGCCGCCGGAATCCCGACCACGAAATCGTTCTGCCCCGTCAATCGTTGAAGCAGTCCGTAGAATCCGGCCAGCAGCGAGACAAAGAGCGTAGCGCCCAACTTCGCGCTGCCGGCCTTGATGCGGCGGTAATCTTCTTCCGAAATTCGCTTGCGGCACGTCGCTCCGTCCCACGACCGCAGTTCGCCTCGCTGATGATCCACAGGCAAGGCCAGCAGCGGCGGTTCTGTCTCAAAAGTACTCAACCAGTAAGCCTCATCGGCGGCAAATTCCGGCGCTGCCTGATAGGCGCTGCGGCGCGCGGCATACTCACGGAACTGAAACGCATTGGGCAGATTCGCAGCCACACCTTTGCGTTTCGCGGAGTAAATGGCCGCAAGCTCATCGACAATCACGTTGGTCGACCAACCGTCGCACACAACGTGATGAGTGGAGAAAACGCACACGTGCTCGTCGGAGGCAAGGCGCACCAAATGAAGCCGTACGACGGGACCGCCGGTCAGGTCAAACGGCGTTGTCGCCTCGCCCGTAATGATCTCTTGCAGGCGCGCCCGTCTCGTGCCTTCGTCCTCGGAACTCAGATCGACAATCGGGAGGTCGATCTCCGGCGGCGGCGCGAGAATCAGCGACCGGTTCTCAAAGTCGAATCTGCTGCTGAGGATGTCGTGACGGGCGATGACTTCCTGGAGCGATTGGCGCAGGGCTTCAACATCCAGCGGGCCCTTGAAGTTGATATTGAACGACTCGTTGTAGGCGCAGGTGACCTCCGGATCCAACTCGATGGAAAGCAGGATTTCGACCTGTGGATCCGTCAGTGGGATCGCTGCTGCAATTGGCTCTGGCTCAAGCAGTATTGAAAGCGAGGAATCATCTGTAGACTGGTCGGAACAAGCGGGTAAGAAGCCCGCTTGCTGCATTTCCACCAGCGATTGTTCAAACGCCGCGGCAACTCTCTCCAGGTCCTGTTCGGAGTGCGCCGTCGTCAGGAAGCAGGGATACCCTTCGAGGAGATGGATTCCTTTCTCACGCATAACGTGGTAGTAAAGGGGCGCAAACCGCAGGTCCGGCGGGAAGCTGAAATAGAACATGCTTCCGAAGTGTTCGATGCGCGTGGGCGCTCCGTGCGCGTCGAAGAGGCTGTTGAGCCGGCTGGCGAGTGCGGTGGTCTTTGAGTTCAACGAGTCTTGAAGAGCGCCGTCCTGATTCTTGAGGTGCTGTAGCGTGGCGTGTGCCGCGGCCATCGTGAGTGGATGCCGGATGAAAGTACCCGCGAAGAAGGTGACCCCAACCGCGGGGTAAGAGTCGTCACCGTAATGCCACTCTCCTCCATCAAGAGCGTCCATGAACCGACTCGATCCCGCAAGCACGCCGATCGGCATTCCGCCGGCGATTACCTTTCCGTAAGTCGCCATATCGGCCCTGATTCCAAACAGCGCCTGGCAACCGCCTGGATGCGCGCGAAAACCGGTAACCACTTCGTCGAAGATCAACGCAATGCCCGACTCTTCGGTGACTTTGCGCACTTCCTTTAGGAACTCGACCGGCTGCAACGACGGATGGCGGCTCTGAACGGGCTCGACAAGAACCGCCGCCAGCTCCGCGGCATGCTTGCGAATGACCTCTACCGATCCAGC
>Ga0315272_10000193_pt1 | contig 29343 bp, 30 predicted proteins | sample C3_middle_MG_FD_203918 | JGI IMG/M metagenome (GOLD analysis project Ga0315272, IMG submission 203918) | Sediment microbial communities from Yellowstone Lake, YNP, Wyoming, USA - C3_middle | ecosystem: Environmental > Aquatic > Freshwater > Lake > Sediment | place: USA: Wyoming | collected...
CGCAAAGAACGTCAATAAAATCATAAAAACGACCCCATCCTTTCTTTGCGTCTTGGCGTCTTTGCGCGAAAATTTGTTTGCTTTTGAAGTGTTATAGACGCGTATAAAAAAGAGCTGAATAGTTACAAATATTGTTACATCCCGGAACGTCCCCCCTCACCCAGCCCTCTCAATTAAGACCGCCCCTCACCCCCGCCCCTCTCCCGCGAGGGGAGAGGGAAAAATGGAGAGGAAGCTTAGCTCCCCGTGAGTCACTGGGCAGGGGTGATGAGGAAACCCCAGAAACGCTGCCAGCGGTCCTCCCGGAATTCAGTCAAGCCGAGCGTGATCGTGTGCGTATCGTCGCGCATGCTGAACGTCTCGAACAGCCGGTCCCAGACAGAGAGCAGGCTTGTATAATTGGAGTTTGTCTCCTTGCGTTCAATGGAATGATGCACGCGGTGCATGTCCGGCGTAACGATCAGAAGGCTGAGCGAACGGTCCCAGGACCGCGGCAGGCTCAGGTTGCTGTGATGGAACAGGGTCGAAAGGTTCAGTATGGTTTCGAACAGGATGAGCTGTCCGAAGGTCATGCCGAGGACCACCAGGACCGGCAAACGGATGAGGGTCGAGAGGACGAGTTCGCCCGGATGGAAGCGGAGCGCCGTGGTCGTATCCATCTGCGTGTCCGAATGGTGCGCCCGGTGGAACAACCACAGAAAATCAATCTGGTGGTTTGCCTTGTGCCAGAAGTACATCCAGATGTCGAAAAGAATAAAGAGGACCACGGTATCTGCAACCGGTGAAAGGCGCAGCATATGCCGGATTCCGAAGGAATGTGCTGCTGCCCAGGTTGTTATCTGGAGGGTCGCACCGGCAAGGATGAACCGCGTCAGGAGACCGTTCAACAGCGCGGTGAGCACGTGCGGGAAGGCGTGCCGGAGCCGTGCGGTGCGGTCCTGGTAATGCGGAATGAGGTCCTCAAGCAGAAAGATCGTCACTATCGCTGCTGCTATGATGGCCGGTTTCATGCTCATGGTTGGAATAATGTTCCTTCCTGTTCAGTAAGATAGGCAAGTGTCCTGGAGGAGCTGTCCGGATCGGTCCGGTATTTATTGAAAAAGATTCGGAGGTCGTCCTTTGTATCGACATCATGCAGTTTCGGCAGCAGGTGGACCCGTTGGCCGGATCGCTTGAACTTGCCGAGGGTTTCGTCACAAACCGTGCTTGTGCTCCAGGCGATATCGTGGAACACTGACGGCAGGAAGGTCTTTGCCTTAAAACCAATCAAATAGTATCCGCCATCGGCTGCCGGCCCGAGGACTGCGTCGTTCGTGTCCAAGGCCGCCATGGCTTCATGCATCATTGCTCTCGACAGTTCCGGAATGTCGCTTCCGATCAGCACTGCCCGTTCATAGCCTTCCGAGAAAGCCTGTGCAAATGACTGTTCCATGCGTCCGCCGAGGTCATTCCCCTGCTGGGGTATGCAGGCCCGTTCGTTGCCGAGCCAGGTGCGGATCGTGGTCCCGGCCTCAGGCGGGTAGAAGCAGATTCGCACGGGGGCCGGGAGCGCTCGCACGGTGTCGATGGTGTCGAGTACAAAGCGCTGGTAGAGCTCCAACGCTGCATCATTGCCGATGGCAGCTGCAAGGCGCGATTTTATCTGCCCCTTGACGGGGGCCTTTATAAACAGAAGAATGATCGGGTTGTCGTGCATGGTTGAAGAGGCAGCAAGTATTTTCAGTCTTGCAGTATTGCATAAACGGCTGGTCAGTTCAAGGACAATCCCTGATTCTATTGAACAGGCAGGTCCCTCCCCCTTGATGGGGGAGGTTAGGTGGGGGTGATGAGCACGAACGTCGGATACTTCACCCTCCCCTTGGTCCCCTCCCATTGAAGGGAGGGGAGTGCCTGTAAAATGCCTTATTTGAATATTTCAATATATTCCATATACGACACCGAGCTTTCACCGGTGTTATCGGAATCATTCATAATCGCCATGCGCGCGCGTGCAGGAGGTTTTACGCCGAAAGCCTGCTGATAATCATCAAGGATGTTGATCTCTTCATCCTGCCAGGCGCCGACTTTTTGCGGTCCTTTTTCAAGCAGTACCATCATGGCCTTATCAGTGTAGGGGCTTGTCAGAAACTTTTCGGGTTCATCCTTATTTGCCCAGACATAGCTTAGACTGCTGTGGGGCGGGTATTCGCCATAGATCGATCTTGCCAAACCGTATTTCATCTTTTCAAAGGCGCCGGCTTGTTCAGGATCGTATTCGAACATGATGTAGACGCGGATCGGATAGTCGTCGCCTTTTTTGGTGCGGGCATCCCCTTTTTTATAGACGTTGCCGACCTTCCAGCGCCATTTCATGCGGGGATGCTCGTAGACATTAAAGGAATTCTTGTACACGATGGCCGAGGCGGAGGCATTGCTCTCCGCTCTGAGGACATGCTCTGGTCCGTTCTTTTCGATGGTATAGGTGGAAGGTTTTTTTTTCTTGGGGAAGAAAAAGGGTTTCCAGTTATCGAGGCTGTTGAAGTCCTCGCGGAAGAGGACGTCCCGGCCGTCAGAGCCGAGGGCAGACGAAGGCATACTTGCCGGCAACAGCATAAGCATGATGAGCATCAGATGTCGGAGCGAGTTCAGGATCATATATACCATTTTACCAGCTTCTCCGGCGATACGCCTGCTTTATAGCATACCTGGAGCGCCCAGTTCCTGAAGGTGCAGTATAGAATGCCGTCCCGTTCGTACCGGCGCGGGGAGGTCAGGACCTTCTCCGGGATGATGCAGATCCGGTCGTCTCGTTTTCTGATGCGGCGCATCAATTCAACATCTTCCATCAGGGGTATCTCTGCGTAGCCGCCGATCTTTTCAAAGTATGCTCGACGTATAAAGATCGCCTGGTCGCCGAAGGGGATCCTCGTAAGCCGGGTGCGAAGCGCAACATATTTTTCCGTGATCCTGAATATGCTTCTGCTCGTGTCGAACCCCAGGTCAAAGGCACCGGCTACGAAGCGGGTGTCTGCCAGGGCAGCTGCTATCCGGGTAAGCGCCTGTGCGGGCAGCAGGGTATCGGCGTGGAGGAAAAGGAGGATCTCTCCCTTGGCCAGTGATGCGCCGTGGTTCATCTGGCGCGCCCGTCCCGGTTCAGACAGCGTTCGCACGATGCCATTGTCCCGGATCGCCTGCAGGGTACCGCCTGCCGGGTCTCCGTCTACGACGATGATCTCCATCAAGCTGTTGTGCCGCAAAGCGCGAAGATGAGCGATCACGGTGTTAATGGTTTCCGCTTCATGCAGCACAGGCAGGATGATCGAAATGAGCGCTCTGGTATTCACCATTGTTCAAGCCTAAAGTCCTGTGGTCATCCACTTCGCCCTGAGCTCTTCCACCCGCTTCCGGTTCACGCCGAGGTCTGATTTCCCCAAACGGGAGGCTGACCGCATATTGATCGATTTCGTGGATTCATCCAGAGAAAACTCGACATCATCGACAAAACGCATGATGGCGCTGGTGAATTCGGCATGAAGATAGGCCGGTGTCTCGGTCACGATCAGGGTGCGGGGCATGGCCTGCACTATCCTTTTGAGCTTTGCCATGGCTTCGGCAGGTGATGATGAATAGGCCAGAGGCGCAACGGCATGTTCGGGGTCCCTGCTCTGGCTTGATACGCAGTTCGGCGTGGAAGGGCAGGGGGCCAGCAGGCCGTTCGTTACGCCGAGGTTTAGGGGGCGAGTCCCCGAGCAGGAGGCGACGAACAGAGCCGCTGCTGCGCATATGATGATGGGTGAAAATCTTACATTGTGCATAGGGTCCTCCCTGGCATGAGATGGAATGGCACGGGGAACGTGCTCATGGTATGCCGGAATGTTATATTGCTGCATCCGTGATTTCATCTGCGGGGAAAAAAGGCCCGCAGTTGTTCGTCAAATTCCGCCACGGTCGTGAACAGGATCGTTTTGAGACCCTGCTGTGCCGCCCGGCTGATATGCCCTGCATTGTCGTCGATGAAGAGCGTTCTGTCGGGTGCAGTGGTTAGTGCTGCGCAGACTTCCGGGAACACTGCAGGGTCCCGCTTGCTCCGGTGGATCGAGAACGAGTTAAAGACCGCATCAAAGTGCTGGAAGATCCCGTTCGTTCTGTCCAGCTCGTCGAGCCAGTTGGTCTGGTCGCTCAGGAGGGCGACGGTCGATCCCACTGCGCGCAGGCGGTCAACGTGCACGAACATCGCCGGCCGCATAACGAATCGCGTCAGGAGCTCGGCGCGGAACTCGTTGTCCGAACCGCGAATGCCGGTCTGTTCCCGCAGCGCCTGCCAGTAGGCCTCTTCACTCGCCCGGCCCGCAAGGTAGCCGGTTTCGTAGATAAGCCTGTCAGCGGTCCTGAAAAAAAGTTCCGGATCCAGCCCCTGTCCGCGTCCGATGGCCATCATTCCCTGTTGGAAACCCTCGTCAGCCAGAACCCCGCCGAAATCGAACAATACCGTTGCCGGCGCAGCCTTTTTCTCGATGTTCATCCGCAGTCATATCCTTCCTGATCAGGTACTTATAGTATAGCCGCAGCTGCCTCATGAGGAAAGTAAATTGTTGTGTTCGTCTCTTCTGATATGCTAAAATCATCACTGTTCATCCGGTACTGGTCCTAACTCAGCGGTTTGCCGAAAGAGAGGTGTGGAGCGTGCATACTGGTCGCGTACATACGATGATCGTTCTGGTTGTGGCGCTTCTTATACTGCTGCTGACCGGTGCCTGGGGGAAGTCGCCGATCGTTCTTTCGCCCCATGCGGAGGAAGTAGCGCGCCAGATCGGCTTTGACAGGCAGATCCTGATCATTGTCAAGGAGGAGACGCAGGAGCATATCCAGCGGCTCACGGGATACGATGAGAACAATTATCAGATCATGGTCAACGGCATCTCGGTCGATGTGTCGGCGGACCGTTCAGGCCAGCTCCTGACAAAGCTGAGGGCCCGGCTGAAGCCGCTTCACTATATGGCCTTTGTCGTGGCCATGAATGAGGGGCTCAAGCAGGATACGATCGGTGTCATCAAGGGCGCGGACCAGTACGACATCCTGCGCATCATGCATACCGATGGCGACGAATACGATATCCAGAATGAGGATGTAGTGGCGCGGCTCAAGGACTGGGAAAAGAGCTTTTCCTTCGATATCGTCGGTGCTGATAATGACTGGGTGGAAATTGAGTTCAAAACCCTGCCTAAAGACCTCGCTGCCTTTGCCGAAGAGGTTTATGATTTCTGTCCTGATGCGGTGGACCAGGGGCCGGGAAATGTCAGCGGCCTGGTGAAGGAGATGCAGGCCACAAGGCGGCTGTTCTTATGGTGGGATTAAGCTGCACAGGCCGCGGCTGCAGGGGAAAATAAAAAAGGCAGACGGTTTGATCCGTCTGCCAGAAAAAATTGCATCCACAATAACCGTTATCCGCTCCGAATAATGAATTAGCGGTATAGGCACTGCGAACTACTTTGCTGCCGGTGCTGCTGCTGCCGGAGCTTCGGCTGCCTTTGCTGCCTTCTTTGCCTTCTTTGCTTTCTTTGCCTTCTTTGCCGGTGCCTTCTCCTCTGCCTTCGCAGGTGCTGCTGCCGGTGCCTTCTCCTCTGCGAATGCTACGCCGAGGGTCAGAGCGAATGCCATTGCCGTGAACAATGCGATGATCTTTTTCATGTGGTTTCACCTCCCTTCACTTGTTGAATTAGACGACCTTATGAATGCGGTTATTATTAACCAATGCCCGGTCAATGTCAAGTACATTTATCAGGAATATAATAAATAATTATCAGTGTTTGAGGCATGTCACAAACTGTCATAATGCGCATTCGTTGCTGTCCATTCGCCCCAGTTATTTTCGACATAAACCCTTTGACTGGTGACATGGAGAAAAAACATCAATAAATCCAGAGAAATCACCTATGCCGAGGCACATCGTTTATTTCAGCGTTGACAGGACATTGACGCAAACATAAGTGGCTCAACGCGATCTGAACTCCGACTGCTCTTTCCCTCGGATAATGAATGTGGTATAGTGCATCATGAAATCGGTCGTGCTCGGGAGTTTAAAAGGTGTTCGGCTCTCTGTACTCGCTGGATTGCTTGCGATAATTTCAGCGATCCATTATTTTTTGGGCGGGCACGGCGCTGGTTTGCTCCACAGTATGCTGGGGCACCTCTATATTATACCGATCGTTCTTGGCGCTTACTGGTACGGCATGAAGGGCGGGGTCCTGGTCTCGATCAGCTCGACCCTGTTGTTTGCGCCGCACCTGTTCCTCCATTGGACCGATCCGTTCCTGGACGTATATAACTTTGTAGAAGTGTTCCTTTTTCTGCTGCTCGGAGGGGTTACCGGTATTTTAAGCCAGATGGAGCGCAATCAGCGGGCGCGCCATGAAGAGGCTCTGCTCCGCCTCGATGAGTCGCACCGGAAGCTCAGGGAGCAGACTGATATCCTGTTCCAGACCGAAGAGCAGTTGAGGCGCGCCGACCGGATGTCGGCTTTGGGCCAGCTTTCCGCGGGAATGGCGCACGAGATCCGCAATCCGCTTGGCGCGATCCAGGGGGCTGTCGAGATCCTGAGGGACGACTATGATCCGCAGGATGCCAAGTACGAATTCATCCAGATCCTGCTGAAGGAAACGGACCGGCTGAACAAGATTCTGCAGGAGTTTCTCGGATTCGCCAGACCCAAACAGCCTGATCTTCAGCAGACCGATGTGAATGAAGAGCTCCAGTCCGTCCTCGTGCTCACGGCACAGGAGGCGCGGAAATCGGGCATTCGGGTTGATAAACGGCTTGACCCTTCTGTTGGCAAGCAGCGTCTCGATGCCGGACTGCTGAAGCAGGCGTTCCTGAACCTGATCCTGAACGCACTGCAGGCCATGCCGCAGGGGGGCGTCCTGACCGTGGAGAGCGGTCTCCGCGACGGGATGGTTGTGGTGCGGATCGCCGATACCGGGGTCGGGATCAGCGAGGAGAACCGAAAAAGGCTTTTCAGCCCTTTTTTCACGACCAAAAAGAACGGCACCGGCCTGGGCCTTGCGATCACCTACCGGATCATCGAGAACCACCACGGCACGATCGATGTTGCGAGCGAACCGGGTAAGGGAACAACGTTCACGGTGAGGATTCCGGAGACTTGAGACTTGAGATATGGGACTTGAGACATGGGACTTGAGACATGAGACGTGAGACATGAGACGTGAGACTCTAGACCTGAGACATGAGACCTGAGACATGGGGCTTGAGACGTGAGACTGTTCGTATGAAAAAACCTTCGATCCTCCTCATAGACGATGATGACAGCCTGCGCCGGGTCATGGAGTTCAGCCTCGTCGAGGCCGGCTACACCGTGCGCACCGCTTCAAGCGGCGAGGACGGCCTGCGCCTCTTCGAGCAGGAGGTTTCTGACGCCGTGGTCACGGACATCACGATGCCGGGCATGAGCGGCATGGAGGTCCTGGCCCGGATCCGCGAAAAGGACGAGCAGGTGCCCGTGATCGTCATTACGGCCTACGGCACGATCGAAAGCGCTGTGGAGGCCATGAAGAAGGGGGCCTTCGATTACATTACAAAACCGTTTAACCGCGATGAACTGCGGATGACGCTTGAAAAAGCGCTTACCCTGCGCCGGCTCAAGCGCGAGAACGTGGAGCTCCGCGCAGCGGTGACGGACCGGTACAGTTTTGCCCACATCATCGGGACGAGCGACAGGCTGAAGGATGTGCTCGATCTGGCAGGCCGCGTCGCCCCGAGCGAAGCCAGCGTGCTCATTACGGGCGAGAGCGGCACGGGCAAGGAGCTCCTGGCCCGGGGTATTCATGTCAACAGTTCCCGTGCCCATGGGCCTTTTGTTGCGGTGAACTGCGCCTCGATCCCCGAGGGGCTTATCGAGAGCGAACTCTTCGGCCATGTGAAAGGCGCTTTCACCGGCGCGGTGCGCGACAAGGCGGGAAAGTTCGAGCTTGCCCGCGGCGGCACCCTGTTCCTGGACGAGATCGGCGACCTCCGCATCGACCTGCAGGCGAAGATCCTGCGGGCGCTGCAGGAAAGGCAGGTGGACCGGGTGGGCGGCAATCATCCCCTTGCGGTCGACGTGCGGGTCCTGGCCGCCACGAACAAGGACATCGAACGCGCGGTGAAGGAGGGGGCCTTCCGGGAGGACCTCTACTACCGGCTGAATGTGATCACACTTCAGATGCCGCCGCTGCGGGAGCGGCGCGACGATATCCCGCTGCTGGCCGGCTATTTCCTGAAAAAGTTCAATACCGCGTCCGTCGGGATCGATCCCGCGGCACTGTCCTCGCTCCGGGCATACGGCTGGCCCGGGAACGTGCGTGAGCTCGAAAATGTCATTGAACGTGCATCGGTGCTCAGGCGGGGCGACATGGTCACGCTCGTTGATCTGCCGGAAAAGCTGGGAAAAGAAAAACAGGGGGTCGAGGACATCATCTTGAACCTGCCCGAGGAGGGGATCTCGCTGGAAGACCTCGAAAAAAGCCTTATCATCAAGGCGCTGGAGAAGCACAAGAATAACCAGACCAGGGCTGCGGAATATCTCGGCATCACGCGACCGACCCTGATCTATCGCATGGAAAAATTCGGGCTGAAATCGGCCTGACGAACGTGGTATAATCTTACAGAAATTCTCAAGGAGGGAACCGACCATGGCAACAACAACGCTCAAGATACAGGGAATGACCTGCAACCATTGCGTTATGCGGGTGGCGAAGGCGCTCAAGGGTACGGCAGGCGTGCAGGATGCGCAGGTCGACCTGCAGAAAGGCCAGGCAGTGGTCACCTATGACGACACCAAGGTGCAGTTGGACAAGCTTTCCTTTGCCGTTGTGGAAGCAGGCTATAAGGTCGTATAACCCTGCCCTTGCCTGCTTGACAACGCAGGCAACAGTTCAGTATACTCCCAGCGTATTCGTGATCAGCGGGGCAGGGACCCGGACCGGGGTTCATACGTCGGGCAGAAGTGAATGTCCCGTGGCTGTTCCCGTCCGCTTCACCGCATCATGGGGCGCGCTGTTTTGGTCTCCAGAGACGAAAGGCAGGTAATGGAAGAAATAACACTGTGGAGCAAGATCCATTCGACGCAGTTGCAAATCACCTTCGATGTTGAGCACTGCTCGCCCATTGCGCTTCGGAACATCCTGCTTGATGTTCGCACGCCTGCAGGCATGCTTGAGCGGATCGCGCATGTCTATTATGACGATGAACATATTGCCCGCGACCTCGTCCGCTGCCCCAACCTGACCGAGGCCACGCTGGTTTTCCTGGCCCTTACGTCGTCCGAGGAGATCAAACACTTCATCACCAGTACGCGCGTTGTGGACGTGGTAATGGAAGAAGATGCAGCCGCAGCGGCGGCAGAAGCGGCCAAGGATCAAAAACCGAAGAAAAAACTGAATATGTCGCAGATCGTCCAGAAGATGACCCCTTCGCAGAAGATCAAATTGGCGCAGACCGGCTCCAAGGAAGCGCGCGGCCTGCTCATCCGGGAGTCGAGCAAGATCATCGCGATGGCGGTCATTGCCAACCCCAAGCTCACCATAGGCGAAGTGGAGTTCTTTGCCAAATCCACGAGCCTGAACGAGGATGTTCTTCGCAAGATCGGGTCCAACAACGAATGGTGCAGGAAACCGAGCATTGCTTCCGCGCTGGTGAACAACCCCAAGACGCCGGTGGGCATTTCGCTGGGGTTCGTGAGCCGGATGGCGGAGAAGGACCTTGCCATGCTCGAACGGAACCGCAACTTACCCGAAGCAGTGCGGGCGTCGGCGCGAAGCCTTGTCATCAAGAAGAAGCTGGGCAAAGGCTAAGATGCCCGCATCCCCGCTATTACCGCTCCCGTTGTTCACTGCCATCGCTGGAAACCAGGAGAATTTATGAAACTTTCATGCCGACTTGTCGGCACAACGGCGAATGAAAACCCCTCACCCTACCCTCTCCCCTCGGGGGAGAGGATAAAGGTGAGGGGGGCTTTACCGATGAAACCGATCATACTGTTGCTCAGTGCGCTTGTGCTGCTTGCTCCCGGCTGCTCAGGCCCGAAGACCGTCCAGAAGACCGAAAGCATCATGGGCACTGATGTGACCATCACGGTCGTGGTCAAAAATACGAAAGACGGCGAAGCCGCCATTGACGCGGGGATGGCGGAGCTGCGACGGCTCGACGAGATGATGTCGCTCTATAAGGACTCGAGCGAGATCACGAAGGTGAACCTCGCTGCGGGGAAGGGGCCGGTCGCGGTCTCTCCCGAGATGATCGAGGTGGTGGAGCACGCTGCGAAGATCTCAACGCTCTCGAACGGGGTTTTTGATATTACCGTCGGACCCCTGGTCGTTCTGTGGCAGATGCGGCTGAAAGAGGGAACCGTGCCGACCGACGGGGAGATAGCGAGGGTCCGCTCTCTCGTGAACTATCGGGACATTATCGTTGACAAGAAGGCTTCCACGATCTTTCTCAGGAAATCCGGCATGATCATGGACTTCGGCGGCATGAAGGGGTACATGGCGGACCGGGTGGCTGACCTCATCAAAAAGCGGGGTATCACCAACGCCATCATTGCTTTGGCTGGCGACATATGGGTCCTGGGACGACGGGAGAACGGCGCGCCCTGGAAGATCGGCGTGCAGCATCCACGGGAGCATGACAAGACCCTGGCTGTCCTGGAGTTCAGTGATAAATATATTTCCACCTCAGGGGATTATGAGCGGTTCGTCATCAGGGAAAAGAAGCGGTACCATCATATCATCGATCCCCGGACCGGGAAGCCATCGACAGGCGTTATATCCGTGACCCTGATCGGCGACCGGGGCGCGGTCATTGACCCGCTCACCAAGGTTCCGTTCATCCTCGGTCCTGAAGAGGGATTGAAGCTCGTGAAGAAGATCGGTGCAGAGGCCATTATTGTTGATGAACAGGGCAAAGTCTTCATGACCGAGGGTATGCGAAAGTTGCAGTAACGATCACAATATTGCACTGCTGTATTTCTCCCTATCTTGTTGTCCTCCTATTTTCTTCGTGATACAATCCTTCAGTTTTCCATTGGCACTTCTTACCGCAGTGTTCGGATGTCTTTTCTAAATTAATAATCTCTCTTCTTTGGGCTGCCGCGGCTGCCCGAACTCGGCAAGGCATCGGCGAGACCAGAGGGAAATTCAAGAAGTCGATACCAGCGAAAGAGAATGAACCGGAGAAAAGTAAATCGTGAGAGGAGAGAGTTTATGAAGAATTTGGTAATCAGCTGTTTGCTGCTCCTGCTTTTCGTTGCAACAGCGGGCGCTGCGGAAAAGAACCTTGTTGCGCTGCATAAGAACGCGGGGAAGTTGACGAAAAAGGAATGTCTTGCCTGCCACGCCGGGATACTGAAGGAAACAGCTCTCGACAAGAAATATAAAACGTTTCACCGGGTGCATCTCGAATCAAAAAAAAACACGCCGAAGAATTGCGTTGACTGTCACCAGTCCGTTGACTTACAGAATGGCTCCGGGGCCGCTCTCCGGAAGCAGGTCGATCCCCGGATTTGTTCCGGGTGCCACAGCGGCGGTGTAAAAGACGCGAAGGTCTTATTTGTCCAGTAAACCCCGTTCGAGAAGAGTTCTCTCACGGCCACACTGGTCAATAACAGCGATTTTCACGGGAGCGAAATAACTCGCCGGCACGATTCGGCGATTTGCTCTAACGGGGTAAAGGAGGAAGTTGATGAGCGACGATAGAGTAATATCGAAAAAAGAAGAAGATTTATTTGAAAAGGTTACGGGCAAGGAATTCACCAGGCGATCGTTTCTGAAATGGACCTCGGCGCTTGCGGGCGCAGCCGTGGCCAGCGGCCTGCTCTGGGACAACAAGCTTGGTTTGTTCCGCGAGGCGAGCGCGCAGGAAAAAAGTTTGAAGGACGGCGAGTGGATCACCTCAGGCTGCAATATGTGCGGCGGCCAGTCGGGCATCAAGGTGAAGGTCGTGAACGGCAGGGCGGTCAAGATTGAAGGGCTCGCAAATCCAAATAACATAGCGAACATCTCGACCAATTATGACAAGGTCGTGAATGAGCTCGGCGCCTTGTACAATGACAAGGACTGCGCTTCGAGACTCTGCCCCAAAGGCAACGCGGGGCTCAGGAACCTGTATGATCCCGACCGGCTCAAGACTCCCATGGTGAGGGTCGGCAAGCGGGGAAGCGGTAAATGGAAAGCTATCTCCTGGGATGAGGCGGTAAAACAGGTCGCTGAGAACCTCCAGAAGATCAAAGACAAGTACGGCGCGGAAAGTCTGGTCTGGTTCAGCGAAGACCACTCCTTCACGCACATTCAGTCCGACTTCTGTCAGATCTACGGAACCCCGAACTATCATAACCACGCGAACCTCTGCGACGTGGCGCGCAAGGCGTCGTTCAAACTCGTCATGGGAGACGAGAGGCCGATCGCGGATTTCGAGGACACTTCCTACGCACTGGTCTTCGGCTGGAATCTCCTGGGCGCGATGAAGTGGACCCATCTGCCCGGCATCTGGAACCGCGGGCGCGCCAAGGGCGCGAAGATGGTGTATGTGGACCCGGTGCATAGTCTGACCGCGGCAAGGGCCGATCAGTGGGTGCCGGTCAGGCCGGGCACGGATGGGGCCATGGCGCTCGCCATCGGCCATGTGCTGATCAAAAAGGAGCTTATCAACAAGCCATTCATCGACGAGTGGTGCGTTGGTTTCGACGAGTATGCAGCATATGTCGCGGACAAGACGCCTGAGTGGGCTGAAAAGATCACCACCGTTCCGGCAGCTACGATCGAGCAGATCGCAACCGAGATCGGCGAGACAGCGAAGGCCGGCAAGGGCGTCGTGATCGACACGTGGAGCGGTCCCGGTCATCACACAAATGCAACGCTTGGCGGCTATGCTATCACGGTGCTGCCCGCGCTCATCGGCATGGTTGACAAACCCGGTTCCATGATGAACCCCGACAAGAAGGGGAGCAAACATCATCACATTGACATGAACCTGCCGTCGCTCAAGAAACCGCGCGTGGACGGCAAGGGGACCAAATACATACTCGGCCACAGCTCCGGCATCTATGTTGAAACACGGGACGTCGTGCTCTCGGGCAAGGAATCCACGCCCGGTTCAGGCGTGCCCAAGGCGGGCATGTTTGTGTATCAGAACTTCGTCATGTCCGTGCCGAACCAGGCGAAGAACATCGAATTCCTCAAAAAGCTTGAATATATCGTTGTGAACGACACGCACATGAGCGAGACCGCGGAACTGGCGGACATCATCATCCCGGGTTCGGTCTATCTTGAACGGTACGACTTCAATTCCCACTGGGTCACCTGGCCGGTCATGGGCCTCAGGAAGCCGGTCGTCAAGTCGGTCATCAACGGCATGACCGAGGTCGAATTCATCATGGCGCTCATGACTAAGATGGGCCTCAAGGACGATCACGGCTTCAGTCCCGCAAGCCTCACCTATGATGGTCTGTACAAGGATGAGTATGATCCGTGCGACTTCCCCAAGAAGACGAATGCGGACTGGGAAACCTACAAAAAATCAGCTCTCGGGATGTTCGGCAAAACGCAATACGAAAAATTCCGCAAAGAGGTTGCTATGCCCGAAGGCGGCAGTATCGATGAGAAAACCGGCGTGGTGAAGGAAAAGCCGGGCGCTGATGGCAAGGCCAAGGCAGTGGGCGTGAAAATAGGCGAGAAGATTTACAAAGGCTTCGATACGCCCACGAGGAAGCTCGAGATCACCTCAACGTTCCTCAAAAAGAACAAATACAGCGGCCTGCCGGAATACAGCGCGCCTGAGGACGCGCCGACCGCCGAGTTCCCGCTCCATCTGGTGAACTTTAAACAGTCCGAGCACACCCATTCACGGACGTTCAACAACGATTACCTCATGGAGATGAAGCCCGACAACCCGCTCATGATCAACGCCGCGACCGCGGCCAAACTCGGACTGAAGAACGGGGATGACGTCTGGATCGAATCGCCCTTTGCAAAGGCAAAGGGGACCGTGCAGGTCACCGAGAGAATTCACCCCGAGGTGGTCGCGCTGCATCACGGATACGGCCACTGGGCCTTTGGGAAGATCGCCAAGGGCTCTCTCAACACCCACAATCGGTGGTCTCCCGCCGGCACCGCGGACGGACAGTTTCTTGCGGGAAAAGCGGAGAAACTATCCGGAATGGCCGTCCATAAAGAGATCGGCGTGAAAGTAACCAAGGCATAGGGAGGAAATATTCATGGCGAAAAATCCAAATCAAATAGGCTGGTACTATAACGAGAACAACTGCATAACCTGCAAGGCCTGCGAGGCGGGGTGCAAGCAGGAGTTCGACCTCCCGATCGGCGTGCGCCGCAGACGGGTCATTGTCACGGAAGAAGGCAAGTATCCGAACGTGAAGATACGCACCATCTCCACGGCCTGCAATCACTGCGAAGAGCCGGCGTGCATGAAGGCCTGTCCTGTGGGCGCATATACCAAGGAACCGGAGTTCGGCGCGGTGCTTCACGATCAGAACAAGTGCATCGGGTGCAAGCGCTGTATGGCTGCTTGCCCCTACGGTGCGCCGCAGTTCGACGCAAAGAAGAAAAAGGTGGACAAGTGCAATCTTTGCTACCACCGCCTGAAGGAAGGACTGCCGCCCGCATGCGTCAGGACCTGTCTCGGCTATTCTCTCTGGCACGGCAAAATGTCCGACATCGAGGCGCAGCAGGCGCCGCCGGAGATTTACCGGCGGCCGCTCAAGGATACGCTGCCGGGATTTGCTGACCCGAAGTTGACCAGACCTTCAGCCAAATTTTCCGAGAATAAGTAGAAGGAGACAGGAGGGGCGGTTTTGCCGCCCCTCCTTACATTGACTATGACGACAACTGAAATAACGACGCCCGCAGAGACAATCAATTTATTGAGCAGCATGTATCTTTGTAAACCGTCCCTGACTGCTGTGGAAAACTGGAAGGGGGCGCTTGCCGAGGACACATCAATTTTTCTTGCTGATCTGAGGAAGGCGATCAGCGGTATTGATCTGACCTCGGAAGAAGTCCGGGAAGATCTTTTGTGGGAATATACACGGCTTTTTATTGGTCCGTATAAATTGCCCTGTCCTCCCTGGGAATCCGTCTATACCTCTCCCAAGAGACTCATAATGCAGGATGCGGCCGGAAACGTAGTAAAGCTTTACCATGAAGCGGGCTTGACTCTTGAAACCGCCGATGTCATGCCGGATCACATCGGGGCAGAGCTGAACTTTCTTGCCGTATTGCTTCAGAGGATGCATTCGGAAAAAAACGAAAAAGACGGATCCATGAGAATAACGAAAAAACTCCTGAACGATCATCTTTTGAAATGGATGCCGGAATTCACCCGAGACCTGGAAGGCGCGGCAGAGTCTTCGTTTTATAAGGCGTTGGCCAGGGCGACGAGGGATGTCATTGACTTCGTCGGGAGAGAGTGCTGCGAAGAGGATGGCGGGGCCAGGCACTATGACAGCGTTTGAGACGTTTTTACAAGAGTCCGTAAAGATCCACGGCCACCTCTGTGCGGGCCAGGTTCTGGGTGTTCGCATGTCCATGCTCGGGCTTCGCGAGATCGGCATAAGCGACCCGAAAGGAACGGACAGAAAAAGCCTGATCGTTTTCGTTGAGATGGACCGCTGTGCCACCGATGCGGTCCAGTCCGTGACCGGCTGCAGCCTCGGCAAGAGAAGCATGAAATTCATGGACTACGGTAAGATGGCGGCGACGTTCCTGAACCTGAAAACCGGCAAGGCTATGCGGATCATTGCACGCGAGGATTCCCGCGAGAAGGCAAAGGAATACTTCCCTGAAATTGAGAATAAATATGCCGGACAGCTTGAGGCGTACAAGATCATGTCGGATGAAGAGCTCTTCGGCGTGATGGAAGTAGCCGTTAAAGTAGCGCCCCAGGATATGCCGGGGAGGCCGATGCGCAGAGTGCAATGTGACTCCTGCGGCGAGCATGTCCAGGACATGCGAGAGGTTTGTCAGGACGGCAAGGTTCGGTGTGTTGCCTGCGCCAAGGGTGGCTACTATACACCAGTAGATTCAAAATTTAATATTCAAAATTCAAACTGTACGGTGCGTTATGCGGAAAAGTCATAACGGTCTGGATATACGATCAAAGATATGGATCGAGGTCAACGGCGAACCGGTTTTCGGCCGGGGCAGGCGCTTTCTCCTGGAGGCCATTGATTCGCACGGGTCGATCAATCAGGCGGCGCACGAGGTTGATATCTCTTTCCGCAAAGCCTGGGGCCATATCAAGGCCATGGAAGAGCGGCTCGGCGTGAAGCTGGTGGATCGGCAGACCGGCGGCAGGAACGGCGGAGGCGCTGTTTTGACGGCTGATGCGCGGATGTTTCTGAAGAAATACGAAGCGCTGGAAAAAGGCATACAGGCGTTCGTGGATAAGAAATTTAGGGGAATTTTTTATCCAAATTACAAATAAATCCCAAGCACCAAATGCAAAATTCCAAACGTTTGGAAAATTGATTTTTTGACATTGTGTTTTATTTGGGATTTGAGATTTGTAGTTTAGATATTTTCACTCGGAGGTTCCCATGTGTGACGACATTCACGAAAGCAGCGGATCTGCCATGAAAGCGATCCCGGTCGATCAGGCCGTAGGCACGGTCCTTGCCCATGATATAACTGAGATTCGGCCCGGCGAGTTCAAGGGGTGCGCTTTTAAAAAAGGTCACGTCATCCGGGAAGAGGACGTTTGTCATCTGCAGCGGCTTGGCAAGGAACACCTTTTTGTGCTGCAGGTAGCTGAGGACGAGATGCACGAGAACGACGCTGCCTATGCTATCGCTCAGGCGCTTATGGGAGAAGGGGTGGCGATCAAGGGAGAGCCAAAAGAAGGAAAGATCAGCATTGTTGCAGAGCGTGACGGCCTCCTTAAGATCAATAAAGATGCGCTTCTTGAATTCAATATGCTCGGCGAGGTCATGTGCGCAACGCTTCATGACAATACGGTCGTTAAAAAAGGGCAGACATTGGCAGGAACGCGGGCTATTCCGCTGGTGGTGAAGAAAGCTGTTGTGGAAGAGGCGGTGAGGATTGCGGAGAAGGGGCCAGGGGCCAGGGTCCAGGGTCCAGGAGTAATTGAAGTCAAGGAACTTCGAAAGCCCAAAGTCGGCGTTGTGATCACTGGAAACGAAGTCTACCATGGACAAATCAAGGACGCTTTCGCGCCGGTCATCACGAAGAAGATCGAGGAGATAGGCGGGGAGCTTGTGGGCGTCTATTATGCGCCGGACGATAAAGCGTTCATCGTGGACAGGCTGCGGGAATTGCTGAATGCTGGAGCTGACCTTCTCATCACCACGGGCGGCATGTCCGTGGACCCCGATGACGTAACGCGGTTTGCGATCCGGGAACTGGGCGCGGGCGACATCGTTTATGGTTCGGCGGTGCTCCCCGGCGCTATGTTTTTAATAGCATACCTTGAAAGGCCACGAAACGGGGAAACGGGGAAACGGGGAAACGGGGAAAAAGATATGAGGACGGAGACGATCATCTCCGATTCGCCGATTCGCCGGTTCACCGATTCATCAACTTCATCTGCATCTATCCCCATCCTCGGAATCCCCGCCTGCGGCATGTATGCAAAGACCACGATCTTCGATCTGGTCCTTCCCCGGGTCCTTGCGGGGGAGCGGATAGGGAGAAAAGAGGTCGCTGCGCTGGGCCACGGCGGGCTCTGTATGAAGTGCGACGTATGCAGGTATCCGGTCTGCCCTTTCGGAAAACTCGGGTAGGAGCAGATCGGTGGAGAGCGGTGCGTGATATGATAACGGTCAAATTATTCGCAATTTTGAAAGAACGTGCCGGCAGAGATGAACTGTGCCTGGAGTATCAGGCAGGTACTGTTGCCGACATGCTCAAACAGGTTGCGCAGAAATGTCCAGTCGTATCCAGCTTTCTTTCATCCGACCGGATTCTGATTGCCGTTAACCAGGAGTTCGTCAAGGAAGATGCGTTGGTGAAGGACGGCGACGAGGTCGCGCTGATGCCGCCGTTTTCAGGCGGGTCCGGTTTCTTCGGCATTGTCCGGATCCAACAGGGACCGTTCTCCCTTGACGAGGAGGTTGCCAGACTGAAGCAGTCTTCGTCCTCGATCGGAGGCATCGTTACTTTCCTCGGGACCACGCGGGATATCTCGCGCGACAAGCGGGTGGCGAAGCTCGAATTCGAGCATTACCCCGGCATGGCCGAGAAGAAACTTTCCGAGATACGGGACCGGGCGATCCGTGAATATGGCGTGATCGACGCGACGATCATTCACCGGGTTGGGACGCTGCCGGTAGGGGAAAACATCGTTTTGATCATTGTCGCGGCAGTCCACCGCGATGAGGCGTTTCGAGGTTGTCGGTTCTGCATCGATGAACTAAAACGGATCACACCCATCTGGAAGAAGGAAACCGCACCGGACGGCGAAGTATGGGTCGAGGAACATCCGTGAGTACGAAGGACGGAATAATACTTCAAAAGCAAATAAATTTTCGCGCAAAGGCGCCAAGACGCAAAGAAAGAGTTAATCCTAAAAAGAACAGTTCAGCCACAAAAAGCACATAAAGCACATAAGAAATCAATCAGTAATATGGTAAAGGCGCTTCATCAGTAAGGTGACTATATTTTTAGCGTTAAGAATTTGTCTTTTTATGTGAATTTTGTGACTTATGTGGCCAACTGCCGTTTCTAGGTTAATACGCTTTTATACTTTTATTGGTGTTCTTTGCGGGCTTTGCGGCTTTGCGCGAGATGCTTTGCTTTTGACCTGAATAGTGGCAAAAAGAAGATAATTCTCCTTGCCTATTCCCCTCTTCCCTTAATTGCCTTTTTTCTGTATTATGCTGCCTGTGCAAACTCCCGACGATCTCACGCTCATTAAAAACTTCAAACAAGGCGACACTTCCGCGTTCGGGGAGATCGTCCTCAGATACCAGGACAGGATATACAACCTCTGCCGCCATATGCTGGGGAACGCCCATGATGCCGAGGATGCCGCCCAGGACGCGTTCCTGAAAGCCTATCAGGCTCTGCCCAGGTTCCAGCCCGAAGCCTCGCTCTACACCTGGCTCTATCGCATCGCAACAAACACCTGCATCGATTACAGGAAAAAGCCTCTTTTTGAATCCCTTTTCGGCGATTCCGGGGAAGGGGAAAGGCTTGTTCATGATCGGGCTTCCGATGCGCCTTCTCCTGAGAAACTCTACCAGTCAAAGCAGATAGGCCGTGCATTGCAGGAAAGCCTCGAAAAATTGTCGCCGAAACTCAGGGCGATCATTATTCTGAAGGAGATCGAGGAGCTGTCCTATGAAGAGATCGTTGATACGCTTGAGATATCAATGGGAACGGTCAAATCGCGCATTGCCAGGGCGCGGGAGGAACTGCAAAAATTAATGATGAAATTCAGGGAACAAAATCCATAGTGGATCGTTTAACAGGATAGGAGATAAAAATGAGCTGTCCAAAGTCGAAACTTATCTCAGCATACCTTGACCAGGAAATGGAACTTCGTGAAAAGACGGCGTTCGAGGCACATGTGCCGGATTGCAACGTCTGCTCACAAAAGCTTGTGGAGCTGCGATCACTTCGCGCGGCATTCTCAAGCTCGGTGCATCATCAAGCGCCTTACGGATTCGCCACGAGGGTCATGGCGCGGACAAGAGCGATGGACTCCCCCTCACCCAGCCCTCTCCCCTCAGGGGAGAGGATTAAGGTGAGGGGTGGGTTCGTCCCCCTGTTTATCGGATTCGCGGAAGCAGCTGTCCTGCTGATGGTCATCAGCGCAGGCATTTTTGCGGGAACGATCATGACGAACGGCTCCCCGTCCATGAAGAAGATGAACATGGCATCATCGCTTTCCTTTGATCTGTTCGATGCAACCCCTCCCGGATCTTTGGGCGGCGCGTATCTTGCCATGACAGAGGTAAAATATGAAAAATAACCACCTCAAATTTGCCCTGGCAGTTTCCCTGCTCCTGAACCTGACGGTATTTGCAACCGCCGGATATCGCTATTACGCGCAGTCCCGTATGTGGGTGTCACCCTTCGGCAAGGTCATGGATAAAGACCGGTTTTTATTTGAAGAGTTGTCCCTGAAGCCCGAGCAGCTGACTGCGATGAAAAACAAGTCCATCCCTTTTCGCGCGGAGATCAACCGGCGCAGGCAGGAGATAGACGCACAAAGAAAAGAACTGATAGCGCTTATGCGTCTTCAAGCTCCCGATACGAGGGCAATTGCTGTTACGATCAAGGAGATAAGCGGAAAACAGGAAGAGATGCAGCGGATGATCGCCGGCCACATGCTTGAGATAAAAGCGTCTCTTGATGCGGACCAGCAGCAGAAATTTCTCGATCTCATCGAACGGAACATGGTTGGAAGCGGGCAGATGACGTGTCCGCCTTCGCAGGGGCGGATGTAGTTATCATTCAGGAAAACAGTGAGTCAGCCGAAAAGTTGAATGTGAATCAATTATCGCGCAGTCCAACACTATAGACCTGGCCCGGTGAAGTTTTAAAGCGTCTCACACGGTGTGGCTGAGTATTTTCATTTTTGCCCGAAGAGTGTCCGCCGACAAATCCGCCCCGCATTCCCATTCAACGAAATATCCGCCATTATGGAGCTTCATGAACTCTTCGAGGTCCTTCAAGGCTTCGAATGCTTCATCCGCAAGATAGGGCCGAACGTCAAAGATCCCTTCTACTCCATCGTTGAAAACGATATGCAGCGTCATATCAGGCTTTGGGACAATATCGCGTATGTTGTCCATGGTCAATCCAACCCCCTTATCGTAAATATTTTCTGGCCGCTCACCGCAAGGTTCCAATCGGCCATCAACTCTTCCTTTCGGATTTCTATCCATGCAATGACCAGTTTTTGCTTATTATTCGGCAGCGAGCCTGCCAGCAGTTCTCCCTCCGGGATCGAATAGACGCCGATCTGACCTTGATATTCGGCGTGAATGTGAGGAAGTTTATGTTTTTCGTTGTCTCTGAAGAACATCCTGATTATGATACCATAGAACATGGAAATTGTCGGCATTTTCAACTCCTTTCATCATAGCCATAATACCATGATCCGCTTGAATCAGAAAGGGGCGATCGCATCAATTTTATCGAAACCGCGATAGCGGACCTATTTGATATTGCCTGAATGCTTGATTATATCCACCATGGATTTATCAATCGCAATGCAACGTGTGTATCAACGCTTCCGAGGTTATTCTTCAACTGTGTCGGGTTTAGCTCTGCTCTACCCGACCTGCGAAACTGACCGATGACGCATTTGTGAATCAGCGACTTGCGATAGGCGGTGAGGGTGGTGCTTTGGGCTTCCATCTGCGCGCAGAGCGCATGACACTCAGTGTTTTTTTGTTGATGAAAACTACGAAGGCTTGTTGCCCGACGAGTTGGTTCTCGACGACTTCGAGGACTGCGGCTTGCGGATGGGGATTGAAGTTCTTTGGCATGGTGAATTTTCTCTTAATGCTTGGAGTTCAAACCCGAATCGCGTTGCTTGAGAGTAACAGCTATTCATTCATAGTAAACTTGGGAAACTATGCCCCCATTGTGGACTTGTTACAGACAAGGAAACAAACCCATAACGCCCGCAGTCCAACAATATAGACCCCATGGACTCCCGTTCGCTGAGAACCCCATAATTCAATCTTTAAGTCTGATAATCATACACCCCGGAGTTAATACCCTCATTACTACCCTCACTTAAGAGTTACTACCCTTACTTCCCAAATATCGCCAACGGGCCGCCGGTCCTTTGCCCGTGCACGATACCTCTCCGGCTGTCTTTAAGTCTGAGAGCAGGGAGCGAATCCATTCACGGCCCACGCCGGGACACTCCCGCTCGATGTCTGCAAGACGAAAATCGCCGAGTTGCTTGCGAATGGCCGAGAGCACAAGTTCCGCCTTTGCGCCGCGAGGCGCCTTGATCTGGCCGGCCCGTTGCTCGAACTCCACATAGGCGCGGCGGATCGTGGCGAGATAATGATTGAGCCAGGGGAGCAGCTCGTGCTTGCCGTCGTGCCACCCCTGGGAGCTTTCCTGAAGGACCCGGTAATAATCCTCTTTCGACTCTTCGACGAGACGTTCCAGACTGATGTAGCGTCCCGCTTCATAGCCGTGCTGGTAGAGCGCAAGCAGCAAGAGCAGCCGGGACACCCGGCCGTTTCCATCACGAAACGGATGGATGCAGAGAAAATCGAGGATCAGGGCGCCGATGGCGACGAGCGGCGGAATATGGTCCTGATCAATGGCGTGGCGATAGACGAGACAGAGTTCAGTCACCGCGGCGGGAGTGGCCTTCGCCGAAATGCATTTGAACCGGACAACGGGAGCAGCCCCGGGCCGGAGTTCGATGACTTCGTTGTCATGTTTCTTAAACTGACCGGCATCGCCGCTTCCTTCCTGACAGAGCCCGTGGAGACGACGCAGCAGCTCGGGTGTGATCTGCAAGCCCTCCGCTTTCGTATGGATCAGGTTCAAAGCCCTGCGATAGCCGGTGATATCCTCCTCGGAGCGGTCTTTCGGCCGGGCATGGCCAAGGACGAGCGGCCGCAACCGGTCGGGGGCGACGGTAACGCCCTCGATGCGGTTGGAAGACTCAACGCTCTGGACAAGCGCCATCTCCCGGAGGGCCTTGAGCGCCTGCGGCGACTGGCGGGTGAAAAGCGCCTGTTTGCCCTTTGCCTCTGCGATATCGTTCAGCAGCCAGTTGGTGCCCATGGGCACGGTGAAATCGCGAAGGCGATTATTCCGAAAGGTCATCATAGTTTCAGTTCTCCATACGACCTACCTGTCCCGACAGAAGACGCGGCAGCAGGTCTCGCGCCCTGCGTTTACAAATGTCTGGCGCGAATGCAGGGTGAAAGCTGCAATCCGCAATCTGAACTCCGCCGTTTCACATCGCACAGAATTAATTCGACGTCACGTGCAAAGCAACAGACCTTTGATCCATCCGCCGCAATACACTCTGAGAACGAACGTCCCCCGAGGTTCTTGAAGTTTTTTGACATGGTGAATCTTCTCTTAATGTCTGGAGTTCAAACCCGAATCGCGTTGCTTGCGAATAGCTACTGTCCATTCATAGTCAACTTGGAATGCTATGTCCCCTATAGTGCTTCAAAGAAAAAAACATGCATCATTTTTAGGCGTCAAAATAGTTACATGCTTCATGGCCCTGGTTACTGCAACACGAAGCTTCAATCGAGCTTGCGCGGCATCCTCGTCTGATGCTTTGGAATGGACAATTCGTCCTTGGTGACACCCCTCATAAACAATGACCTCATCAAATTCTTTTCCTTTTGCCTTATGGATAGTCATCACGTGAATGCCGCTCCAGTTCTTAGTCGAGGATGAAAAATGTTCTTGAAGCAAGGCGTTTCGCACGGCATCGGCAGCACCAGTATAGTTACCGTACATTCGCCATAGCTCATTAAGCCTTGAACGTAGAATGGCGCCTTTATGAAGCAGCCTCAAATATTTTGCATCATTTGCTACCCTCTGAATTGAGTCAGCAACTGAATCCTCAAGTAATTTGCGAACCATCAACCAGTCTTCCCACGGATCACCGATCAAGCGCATTGCATGTCTGTTCTCAGCAATCCGTACGCATTCTTCAACAACAAGCATACGCTTTGACCCTTTAATGCTGCCACAATCGAGATAAATACTGAGTGCACCCGAAAGGCCTAATATACCTTGGCTCGGCGGTTCATCTCCTTTTCGGCCACGCATGTGAGCACATAATTCACGTATTAACCGCTGGGCAGTCTCAATCGGTGTCGTTGCTGTCTCAAGGAGACTGGCTATCAGGACCGCAGCAAGAGATGGCCCTGTCGTTTCTAACGCTACATCATGTCTAATTGAAGGAAGTCGGGCACCCCCAAGAAATTTTTGTTCGGTCAACAAGTAATCAGAAACTTCGAGCATTAGTCGCTTGGATGGAACCAGAACCGCCAAAGACCAGGGCCCAACACCCGATTCATTCAAGCGTTTAAGCACCTTAAGAACAGCGTGCTTTAAATCTAAGTGAATTCCGTTGCCCTTTCGAATTTGATAGTAAATGGCGGACACATCATTATAGCTTTTAGATTTGTTCCTTCCGGAAAGCAGGTCGTTTCCAAAAGTGACAATGTCAGTACCATTGCTGCGGTTATTCTCCGATCCAAAGTCAAACTGAGTCGGAGAGAACGCCGTCGCATACTCGCCAATGCGTTTGGGATCGGCTCCACGAAACTCATAAATACGTTGTTCAGCATCGGCAAGCGCAATAAGTCGGCTTCGAGTCCCAAGGGTGTGAATCATTTGCCATTCATCCTTATTGGTATCCTGGAACTCGTCGAGAATGATGAGAGGATACGTGTCACAGATAATGGAAGAAAGAGCCTTGCTTCTCAAAAGAAGTTCCGCAGAAATTGCTGCAAAAAGGTCAAAGTGCAATAATCCTTCTTCTTGGAACAAGCGGCGCTTCTCCGCCATCCGTTCCGCAGGGTCTATCTCGGCGAGACGTGAGGCTGCATCGGGTGGCGGAAGCAGTCGAATGGGCTTGTCTGCTTTCAGAAGATAACCATGACTACGCAATAACTTCCATGCAAACCCGTGATAAGTGTTAATTTCGAGCGCTTGTTTCTCTGTGTTTGATATCAGCTTTCCTGCCTGCTGAGCAACCCGAGCGATGGTTGCCCTGGCAAAGCTCAAAAACAGAATATGTTGTCCTCGCAGGAGTTTACCGGATCGGATTTCGTGCTCTGCCTTGCGTAAGGCAATGTATGTTTTGCCGGAACCCGGTCCGCCCAAGGCAAGAATATTGCCTGGTGTATCAATAAGTCTTTTCTTTTCTACGGATAATTCGGACATGGTCAATACAGTCCTATTCAGCTTGCTGCTCAGCGGCAGTCACCGTCATCTCGCCTGCTTCCACATTGGTGGCTACTGTTGTTACTGGTTCGACAACCGTCTGAATGGCCACCAGAGTTTCCACGACAAACTTCGGCATCTCGTCTCGTGTACATTCACCAAGCAGGTCTGCCGCACTTCCAGCGCCTTTCGACCATGATAAATAATCGCCGAGAGCATGCCGCAGATCTTTGAGATGCATTGTTGTCGTCGGAAGCTTTGCTGCAAGATGTGTCGGCCACACCCCGCTTTCTGCCAAGCTCATTGCATAACGCCTTAATGCGGGCTCTGCCGTACCCTTCAATAGAATGTTTTCAAATCCTTTTTCAGGAGCTTCAAAGGCGTGTGGAATCACAGAGTCAATAGCCGTCTTGTCTTCAGGACTCTGCTTGTCAAATACCGCGAAGACGATCTTCCCAAGTTTTGTAAAGTGTTCACCCAGTGGCGCGACTTGTTTATCGGTTTCTGCATTAATAACAGCGATGCCTAATGCTTCCAGCGTCTTGAACTCGGTCGGATGTAGTTCATGCAACCGCCGTGCGGCTGCGGGGAAAGCGTCGTACTCCGTGCGACCTTCTGCAATCAAAACACGTCTCGCCAATAGTGCTTCACAAAATCGCGAGCGAAACTGTGTGCGGTACATTTTTGGTTTCACTGTTGGCGGATAGTCAGCCGGAATACCTGATAAGACACCATTTTCACGGCGTATTACTATTACTTGTGTCGGATGGAATTCCTCAAGAACGTAGGGCGAGTGCGACGTAAAAATGGCCTGTGCTGACTTATTTCTGACGCTGTTTATAATACGCTTTTGAGTATGCGGAGGAATCGCAATCTCAGGTTCCTCCATTGCAAAAATAACGTTCTGTTTAAGATCAGCGATAAGCGATAGAAGCGCGAGAACAAGAGTATTGATCGTTCCCGTTCCTTGATGCTGAAACGGAGCCGCGTAATCTGTACCATCCTCTCGTTTGGCACCTGTCCCCATAAATACTGTAAGGGCACGGCGCAAATTCTCGCGAGTTAAGTCTGTAACTCGCATGTGAGGACTGTCAGCCCAGTCTGCTGGAACAAACGACCTTACCGCCTCTTGCACGCTCGTAAGGATATCGCTAATTCCAAGTTCTTTTTTCTCTGCAACCGGGAGTTTCCGCAGTTGGTCCAATACCTCTTCCCACATCTGGAGTCTTTTTTCTTGTAAGCGCAGAATGATATCGAGCAGGGAACCACGCTCAAGACTTAGAGCACGAGAGCCCGTTCGAAGCGTCCGCAGAAATAAGAATCCGCAAAGACGCTTATCTGAAGTACGAAATGCATCTCGACCTCCATCCTCACGGACCGGGGAAAGAAAATAGGTCGTGCCGCTGAAGTCGTCTTCTTCCTCGCTATAAACACCAGTGAATCCAACGCGGAGCGCCGGAAGCACTCCTGTTTGGTCGGTTCCTTCAGGCGGCGGACCTTCGAGAAGACTGCTCGTTGCTCCATTCCACCACTCCAAATGATCCCTAAAATGCCGTGCTTGTTCGTCAGTCAAGCTGGTGATAATAGCTTCAATCGTGATTTCGATGGGCTTTTTCTCGGCATCGATGTACTGGCCAGCATAGAAATCATGCTCATCAATAACCGAACGCTTGGATAACCTCTCAGGGCCGAGGCAGAGATCAATAGCTTCAAGCACGGTTGATTTTCCGCAGTTATTATCGCCAACCAGGGCTGCATGATCGGGAAATAGGAGTTCGCCTTTCTTGATTCCTCGAAAGTTCTCGATTTTTATACTAGCGATTCTCATCGACAACTCCTTTGCCTGACTGCGCAATTGCCTGCTTGAATGAACGACTCCGGGACGTTGATGTTTTTGATGCTTTCAGCTATTGCTCTGAACGCATGTACTGATATCCCTCTATGGCAACTTGCAGATCCCGTCAATTATACTTTTAGAATTTCGTCTGCAAGATGCTGAGCACCCCGCGGTTGTCTCGCTTGGGCGGGACTGCGGGATGTCGCGTTATCATATGCCTCCGGCTCCTGATGGTGGTGCTCCACTGGCTTTAGCGAGACTTATAGCTTGATCGAGATTGACTGTGCCTGTATAACCTGACCAGCATCATATCAGAAAGGGCGTTGTAAATATACCGCAAAGCCGCCCCTAAGAGCGGTATCTACCCCTTCACAATCTCCCAATACCCGCCCTTGTCAGGCCCAACCCGCTTGATAGTGCCTTGTTTGCGCAGATTATCCAGATGATACTTTATGCCGTCTGGTGTGATACCAATCTGAACAGCCAACTCCGCACGGCTGATGGCGGGATTGCCTTTTATCAGCTCCAGCATTTTCTGGGTAGTTTTCTGGGTAGTTTTCTGGGTAGTTTCGGCGTACTTCGTCTGTCCCGCGGATGCAGCATAGACCGTTACCATAAATCCATCGCTGATTTCCTGAAACTTCGGTTCCGGCAGCCCGTAGTCCTTGAAGCCCTGGATGATCCGCCCGATTCCGGAACCGTATTTTTCAACCAGTCCCACTTCCTTGAACATGTCGGCGATCTTGCGGTTACGCAGGGTGGAGCGGTAGTTTCCGCTGAGGAGCTTTTCGATTGTCAGCCCGACGGGCAATCTACCGGGGTTGTAGAACTCTATCCGCTCGTCAAAGACCTTGATGATGGTATCGGACGAACTGGCATAATCCCGGTGAATAATGGCGTTCAGTACGATCTCGCGGACAGCGTCCAGAGGATAATCCCAGCGCTCTTTACGCTGAGGATTGCCGGTGATGATGTAGGCCCGGTTGATGTGTTTTTTGATGAACTCCAATACACCGGTGACTTCCGTGAACAGATCGGTCCTGAGGCGACTGCCGTCCTTGATGAGGGTTTCGGTCTGGAAACGTCCCAGCTCGATGGCCGAGAGGCTTGATTCTCCCGCCATGAAGAGGAAGAAAGCTGCGCGGGCTATTTTCCCTTCTCGGATCAGCTCATATTTTTGCAGGACGGTCAGCGGGTCATCGGTAATCGGCACACTGCGGACCTTGTTGGCCATATCGATGAAATTCTGCACCTTGTCCAGCGAGATGTCCTTTTCGCTGTGATGGTCGTCCAGATAGTAATCCCAGCTGGTATTGCAGGTCTGAAGGTGGAGGTTGACCACTTCGGAGACGGTCAGCTGATGATTGGCGTTTTTTACACGGCGGTAGTAGCGTCCTTTACAGGCAACCGGTTTGATCGGGTATTCCGCGATATCCAATGCGACCACGGTTTTCCCATCAACGTCAAGGGTCTCAACATCAGGGATGACTGTGTTGGATGTGCTCATCTTGACCTGGTTAATCCAGTTTTGAATGGTTTCCTTGGCGAGCTCAACTCCTTTGACCTTGCCGGCATTGGTGACGCCAACAAAGACAGTGCCTCCTTTGCTATTGGCAAAGGAGGAAAGAGTTTCAATGGTTTCCTTGTCGAAACTGGTCTTGAATTCAACCGTTTCAGACTCGCCCGCCTTCAGTGCGGCAAGAAGCTGTGTGGTATTCAGAGGCATCTTCCCTCCAGTGCACTAATGTCAAAAATATTTCGATCAGCATAATCCCGTACCCGTGGTCTATGGCCCAAGGACCGAGGCGTTGAACTTGCCGAGGGGTTCTTTCCGTAGGTAAAACTGAGAGTGAAAAATTGTAGTTTGATTATAGCTATCCAGCGTGGACGGTTGTTACCTGATTATAGGGGAAAATGGCCGTATTGAAAAGAATAAACTTGGAGATTTCAAGGGCATACTCTTCGTCAGGGGTAAAGGTTTCGATGAATATTAGCGGCGGAGTTATTCTTTTATCAACATTTCAGGAATGATTAAAAATGTCGGATCAGAGAAATATTACGGAACAAAATCGAAACAAATCCGTTTAACCATATAGAAGAAGTCGCAGCATACCCGTAGGCGGGGGAAATTTCATTTCACGCCCACGCAAGAGTCGATGAAAGGATACCATAAACATTCATGCTACGGTTGAACCTATTATCTGCCGTTATTCTGCTGACGTTCTTTCAGCCTATTTATGCTTTTTCCGCGGAAATCCTGCAAGAACCGCGTCCTGAAGAGAATATCCCAGTCTATAACCCTGTTTCTGAAAAGCCCGAGACAGAGAGTAGGGTCCTGTCCCTCGATCAATGTATCAAACTGGCATTCGACAACAATCCGGGGCTCCGGATAGAGCAAGAGAAGATCATTGAACTGGAGAACGATTATCGCATAGCCTCCGCAGGTCTTTATCCGAAGGTCACGGCGAGCGCCTACTATACCAGGCTCAGCCGAGACCGCGTGGGCGTGCAGCCGACCATGCAGTATGCCGAGGAAGCCCTGGGGCAGGTCAAGCTGAAGCAGCTTCTGTATGACGGCGGGAAGACCAGCTATAACGGCCGCGC
>Ga0315272_10000194_pt1 | contig 29324 bp, 24 predicted proteins | sample C3_middle_MG_FD_203918 | JGI IMG/M metagenome (GOLD analysis project Ga0315272, IMG submission 203918) | Sediment microbial communities from Yellowstone Lake, YNP, Wyoming, USA - C3_middle | ecosystem: Environmental > Aquatic > Freshwater > Lake > Sediment | place: USA: Wyoming | collected...
TTGAACTTATCGACCGGCATGCGCCCAAGGCGGCCTTTGTCTATTCCACCTGTATCGTCGGGATCATCGGCGATGACATGGAGGCGGTGTGCCGCAGGGTGAGCGAGGAAAAGGGAATCCCGGTCCTGCCCGTGCAGTCGGAAGGGTTCAAGGGCAACAAGCGGGAGGGGTACAAGGCCGCCTGCAATGCCATGCGAAAACTGGTGGGCATGGGCGACATCAGCGGGATCTCCAAATACAGCCTGAATATCCTGGGCGACTTCAACCTGGCCGGGGAGATCTGGCTGATCCGCGAATACTTTACCAAGATGGGCGTCGAGGTGGTGGCCAATATCACTGGGGACGGTCGGGTGGGGGATATCCAGCGGGCCCACGGGGCCGCGCTCAATGTGGTGCAGTGCTCCGGCTCCACCATGGATCTGGCCCGGATGATGGAAGAGGACTACGGCATCCCTTCGCTGCGGGTTTCCTATTTCGGCGTTGAGGACATGGCCGAGTCGCTCTATGCGGTGGCCGATTTTTTCAAGGACGAGGAGATGATGCGCCGCACCCAGGAGCTGGTCAAGGAGGAGCTTTCCCTGATCATGCCGGAACTCATGCGGTATCGGCAGGCCCTTTCCGGCAAGCGGGCCGCCATTTATGTGGGCGGGGCGTTTAAGGCGTTTTCCCTGGTCAAGGCCTTCCGCACCATCGGCATGCAGGTGGTCATGGTCGGCTCCCAGACCGGAACCCCGGAGGATTATGCGGAACTCGCCGAGATCACCGATCCCGGCACTATCATCGTGGACGATTCCAACCCCCTGGAGCTTTCCTCGTTTCTTCAGGAAAAGGAGGTGGACATCTTCGTGGGCGGGGTCAAGGAGCGGCCCATCGCCTATAAGCTGGGCGTCGCCTTCTGCGACCATAACCACGAGCGCAAGGAGATGCTCGCCGGATTTACGGGCATGCTCAACTTTGCCAAGGAAGTATACGGATCGGTGATGAGCCCGGTCTGGCGATTTGTGCCCCGGAAAAATGAAAGCGAAATCGTGCAGGAGGGAACCCATGACTAAGATGCCCCCCCAGTATGTCTCCACCACCAATGCCTGCAAGCTGTGCAAGCCGCTGGGCGCAAGTCTCGCCTTTCGGGGCGTGGAAGGGGCGGTGCCCTTTCTCCACGGCTCCCAGGGCTGCGCTACCTACATGCGGCGCTACATCATCAGTCATTTTAACGAGCCCATCGACATTGCCTCCTCCTCGCTGGGGGAGAAGAACGCGGTGTACGGCGGCGGGGCGAACCTGAAGCTCGGGCTGAAAAACGTGACCGAGAAGTACCACCCGGCGCTCATCGGCATTGCCACCACCTGCCTCACCGAAACCATCGGCGACGATGTGAAGATGCTGCTCTTCCAGTACCGCCAGGAGTTCATGCAGGATGGCGGCCCGATGTTGGTGCATGTTTCAACCCCCAGCTATTCGGGCACCCACATGGAGGGTTTTCATGCGGCGGTGCGCGTCCTGGTGGAACAGTTGACCGTGGCGGCGGAAGCGAACGGCACGGTGAATATCCTGCCCGGCTTTCTCTCGGCCGCCGATTTGCGGAGCCTCAAAGAGATCGTTGCTGATTGCGGCCTGACTGCCACCGTGCTCCCTGATTTTTCCGAAACCCTCGACGGCCCTGCCCTGCGGGACTATCCCCTGATTCCCAAGGGGGGAACGAAGATCAGCGATATCCGGGCGATGAGCGGGGCGGCGGCGACCGTGGAGTTCGGCTATACCCTGCCGGACCAACTCTCCGGGGGCAAATGTCTGGAAAAAATCTACGGCGTGCCCCTGCAAAGGCTGGGGATGCCGGTGGGTATCCGGGAAACAGACCGGTTTTTCGAGGTGTTGAGCAGCCTTTCCGGCAAGCCCACGCCGGAGAAGTACGCCATGGCAAGGGGCCGCTTGGTGGACAGCCTGGTGGACGGCCATAAGTGCGTGTTCGGCAAACGGGCCGTGGTGTACGGCGAAGAGGATCTGGTCATCGGCCTGACCTCTTTTCTTGCCGAGATCGGGGTGCAGCCGGTGCTCTGCGCCTCGGGCGGCACCAGCGGCGGCTTTGTCAAGGCCATCGAAAAGGCGGTGGAAGGATTTGGGCTGGAGATGCCCCGGATACACGAGGGCATGGATTTTTACGAGATCGGCGAATTGGCTGCGGAGCTGAAGCCGGATTTTTTCCTCGGCCACAGCAAGGGCTATGCCCTGGCCCGGGGCTTGGGGATTCCGCTTGTCAGGGTGGGTTTTCCCATTCACGACAGGGTGGGCGGCCAGCGGCTCCTGCATATCGGCTACCACGGGGCGCAGCAGCTTTTCGATCTGATCGCCAATGCGATGATCATGGCCAAGCAGGACGGTTCCGAGGTCGGCTACAGCTATATGTGAAATTAAGCAGTTTTCAGCTATCAGCGGTCAGTCTTTAGCTGATAGCTGAAAACTGAAGACTGACCGCTAAATGAAAGGGAGAGAGTCATGCACGAAATACTCAAAGACCTGAGAAAACACCCCTGTTTCAACCCGGCCATGAAGGGACAGGCTGGCCGCGTCCATCTGCCGGTGGCCCCGAACTGCAATATCAAGTGCAATTACTGTGACCGCAAGTACGACTGCGTCAACGAGTCGCGGCCCGGGGTGACCAGCACCATCCTGAGCCCGGAGCAGGCCTTGGTCTACATGGGCAAGGTTCTGGAAAAGGAGCCGCGCATCACCGTGGCGGGCATTGCCGGACCAGGCGACCCCTTTGCCAATGCCGAGGCGACCATGGAAACCATGCGCTTGATCAATAAAAATTATCCGCAGATGATTCTGTGTCTGGCCAGCAACGGGTTGGCCATCGGCCCCTATATCCCTGAACTGGCCGAGCTGAATGTCTCCCATGTGACCATCACCATCAATGCCGTTGATCCGGAGGTGGGGGCCAAGATCTACAGTTGGGTGCGGGACGGCAAGGTTGCCTATCATGGTCGCCAGGCGGCGGAGTTGTTGCTCTCCCGGCAGTTGGAGGCGGTCAAGGCTTTGAAGGCGCACGGGATCACGGTGAAGATCAACTCCATCCTGATTCCGGGGATCAATGACCAGCATATCCTGAAGGTTGCGGAGGCCATGCAGGGGCTGGGCGCAGATCTCTTCAATTGCATGGCCATGTTCCCCAATGTGGGTACCCCGTTCGGCACGATCCGCGAGCCGTCCAAGAAGGAGATTGGCGTGCTACGCGGCGAGGCGGAAAAGTTCCTGCCCCAGATGCGGCATTGCACCCGGTGCCGGGCTGATGCGGTGGGGCTGCTCGATCAGGACCGTACCGAGGAGATGCGCGGCTGCCTCTCCGCCTGCGCCCAACTCCCTGCCCTGCCGCCGGAAATCCGGCCCTATGTGGCAGTGGCCACCATGGAGGGGGTTCTGGTCAATCAGCACCTTGGCGAAGCCAATCGCTTCCAGATTTACGAGCGCAAGGGGGACGAGTATCTGTTGGTGGAAGAGCGGTCTGCGCCCAAGGTAAGCGGCGGCTTGCAGCGCTGGACCTCTCTGGCCAGGGCCTTGAATGACTGCCGGGCTGTCCTGGTGAGCGGAGTGGGCGAAACGCCCCGCGGAATTCTTGAGAAAGCCGGGGTAAAGCCGGTGGAGATGGGCGGGTTTATCATCGATGGCGTGAAGGCGATATACGAAGGCGCCAGTGTCGCGCCTTTGCAGAAACGGAAGAAGTCATGTGCTTCCGGCGGCTGCGTTGGTTCAGGCGGCGGTTGTTCTTAAAAAAAGGGAACTATCCAGCACCACCGCACCTGCTTTGTTATCGGCCTGTTCGCATACCAATTGTATAGCTCTCAGGCCTCTGTCGCGCATCTGCGGCGCTGCTGAACAGTTACATTTCATGGGCTTACCTTTTATTGCGGCATTAAGCTGGATAGTTACAAAAAAACTCAATGAGGTGATACGATGAAGGCTACCTGGGAAAAGGTGTTTGAGTATTCTTCCATGCCGGTGCAAGGGACCATGTCCCGCAAGCTGCGCAAGGGCGTGTCGGTGCAGGTGAATGAGGGCAAGGTGTATGAGAAGGCGGTGATCTTTCTCGGCGAGGAGTTTGTCCGGGTCACGGAAGAGGGTAAGGATGGCAAGAGTTTCAATACCTACTATGATTGGGTAAAGATCGACTCTGTGCGAACCTGTAGCGCCAAAGACAAAGAGAAGGAGTAGCGACAGAGGAAGGGGAACAACTGATAATTACATTTTTGTTAGTCCAGTGAAGTAGAATAACTCAAGAATGTAATTTGCTGTAAGGAAATGTTTTGCTGTAATACTTTTAATTTCAATATGTTATGTAAGATTCTGGTTTTTTTTATTGTTGGCATGAATTTTGGATATAACTGGAGTACATAGAAAACGGGCTTTGGGCCTTTGCAGGTAATTTTCATAATGCATAAAATAAGGAGAGAGAAGATGAGTGAAGTCGCGAGGAAGTTGCTGGTCGGGGTTGCTGCTACAGGGGTATGCCTTTCCATGCTTTCCAGCTTGGCCTTTGCTGCCGAGGCCGAGGAAGACAAGCCCACGGCGAACCTGACCGTTGGCGCATACAGCCAGTATATCTGGCGTGGATTTGAGCTGAGCAGGGACAGCGTTGTGGTGCAGCCGTCCATGACCGTGGGCTATAAAGGTTTTTCCGCAAACCTCTGGGGAAATCTTGATACCAATCAGTACGCCGCCACAGCTGCGGATGAGACAAACAAATGGAATGAAACCGACATGACCCTGGCCTATGGCTGGGATATGGGTCCAGCTACCTTTTCCGTCGGCTATATTTACTACGCCCTGAATCCGGCGTCCGACACGCAGGAAGTTTTCGCAAGCGCGGCGCTGAATACCCTCTTGAAGCCGACCCTGACCGTATACCGCGACATTGATGCCGCACCGGGCTGGTATACCACCCTGGGAATTTCCCATTCTTTCCCGGTGAAGGATGACATCACCCTGGATCTGGGCGCCCAGGCGAGTTACCTCAAGGCGAGTTCTTCCTCGCCCTATAAAGAGGCCGACCTCAGCAATTACAGTGGTTTCCATGATGGGGTGTTGTCTGTGGGCCTCACCGTGCCGGTGAACAAATACATCACGGTCAGCCCGAAGCTCAGCTATTCTTTCCCGCTGAGCAACGACGCTAAGGATCTGTTGAAGAGCACCAATTTTGATACGGTCGGCAAGGCCGACGACAGCTTTGTCTACGGCGGTGTTTCCGTGAGCATGGCGTTCTAACAGGGGCTTTCCCTATACCCTTTCCCTGCTTGGCCCGTCTGTCTCGCCCCCTCCCTGGCTGAGACAGACGGGCTTTTTTTGTGGGAAAAATGTCTTGCGCAACCGTTATATTTTGCTAAATATAACGAAATGAAAAACAACACACCGCAAGATCAGAGGAAATCCGGGCTGAAATGGCGGGGGCGGCTTTGGCTCGAAGGTGAGGAGGGCACCTTTCTCGGCTATGGCCGGGTGGTGCTGCTTGAGCGGATCAGGGAGTTCGGTTCCCTTGCCCAGGCAGCCCGTTCCATGGAGATGTCGTACAAGCATGCCTGGGATCTTCTTGCATCCATGAACCGTCAGGCCGGATGCAAGCTGGTGGAGACCTCCCGGGGCGGCAAGAGCGGCGGCGGGGCCAAGCTTACGCCTGCGGGCGAGAGGGTAATTGTTGTTTTTTGGCAGTATCACACGCAGTTTCAAGATGTTTTGCAGGAAATGACTGCGAAGCTGGGGGAGGCGCTGGGTGGTGCAGGCAGTGGCGATCCTGGCGTGGAACTGTAGCCCCCGCGCAGGTTTTTATTCTTAAAGGGAGCATTGCCATGTTTGTGAGAATTACGATCTGTCTGTTCGCGGCCATGGTCTCGATGTCCTGGGCGCCAACCCATGCCTGCGCGGAAACCGAGCTTCTCGTCTCCGCCGCCGCCAGCCTGACCGAGTCGTTCAAGGAGATCGGCAAGGCGTATGAGGCAAAAATCCCAGGGGTGAGGGTTCGCGGTAACTTTGCTGGGTCCGGCACCCTCTTGCAACAGATCGCTCAGGGTGCTCCGGCGGATGTCTTTGTCTCCGCCGATCAGGAGACCATGGACAAAGCGGAAAAGGGCGGGTTCCTTGTATCCGGGAGCAGAATGAATTTTGTGGGCAATGGCTTGGTGCTCATCACCCCGGTGAAGATGGTGCAGGTTGCCGGGCTTGCCGATCTCAAGTCCGCTCGGGTGCAAAGAATCGCCATGGGTAATCCCAGCTCGGTGCCAGCGGGAAGATATGCCAAGGCAGCCTTGGAAAAACAGGGGCTATGGGAGATGCTGGCCCCTAAATGTGTCATGGGGATCTCGGTCAAACAGGCGCTTGAGTATGTGATGCGGGGTGAAGTGGAGGCGGGTTTTGTTTTTGCCTCGGATGCCGTGGCAGCCAAAGACCGGGTGCGGGTGGCGGCGGAGATCCTCACCGTACCCCCCATTGTTTACCCGGTGGCGGTGGTGGCGGGTAGCACCCATCAAGCGGAAGCCTTGGCCTTTGTCCGCTTCCTGCAAACCAAAGAGGCGCAGGCCATTTTGGTGAAATACGGTTTTAAAAGCCCATAGTTGTAGAGCAACTCAAGGAAACGATCATGCCCGACCTGACCCCGCTTTGGCTCACTTTACGGATAGCCTCTTTTGCTACGGCGATCGCCTTTGTCTTTGCCGTGGCCTTTGCCTGGCTCACTGCCCGCTTCGCCTTCTGGGGCCGGGATTTTCTTGATGCTATCCTGACCCTGCCATTGGTCATGCCGCCCACGGTTCTGGGCTATTACCTCATCGTGGTCTGGGGCAGAAACGGCTGGCTGGGTAGCTGGCTTAATGCGCATTTCGGGATCAGCCTGATGTTCACCTGGCAGGGCGCGGTGCTGGCCGCCACGGTGGTCTCCTTTCCTTTGCTCTTCAAGTCCGCCAGGGCCGCCTTTGAAGGGGTCAGCATCGAGTACGAACAGGCCGCCCGCATTCTGGGCGACAATGAGATAGCGGTATTTTTTCGGATCACCCTGCCCCTGGCTGCGCGGGGGTTGCTGGCCGGGACCATGCTCGCCTTTGCCAGGGCCATGGGGGATTTCGGCGCAACCCTGATGGTGGCGGGCAACATCGAGGGCAAGACCCAGACCGCAGCCATGGCGGTGTTTGACGCGGTGCAGGCCGGAGATTACGCCCTGGCCAATACCCTGGTGGCCATCATGTCGGTGGTCTGCGTCACCATTCTCGTCATGACCAACAAGCTGGCAAATAGAGGGAGGGCAGGGCGATGAGGCTTGAGGTGGATATTCGTAAAACCCTGCAGTCCGGCGACAGGCGTTTTGAACTGGAGGCGGCGTTTTCCTCACAGGACGACCTCACCGTAATCTTCGGCGCCTCCGGCTCGGGCAAGAGCCTCACCATCCAGGCCATTGCCGGATTGGTTACTCCCGAGCAGGGCAGGATTGTGGTGGGCGGAAAGATTCTTTTTGATTCTCACCTGGGCATCAATCTCCCGGCACGCAAGCGGGGGGTGGGCTATCTGTTTCAGGACTATGCCCTGTTCCCCCATCTCACCGTGCGGGAAAATATCGCTTATCCGTTGAAGAAAGCCTGGCATCTCAACCTGTCTTCCGATGGCCGAGAAGAGGTTGATGAGATCATGGCATCCTTTGAGATCAGTCATCTGGCCGAAAGCTATCCGGCGGAGTTGTCCGGGGGCCAGAGGCAGAGAGTGGCCCTGGCCAGGGCCATGATCAAAAAGCCTTCCATCCTTCTGCTGGACGAGCCGTTTTCCGCTCTGGATTCCATGCTGCGCCACCGGATGCGCATGGAGCTGCTTGAGATCAGGCAACGGTTCGCCGTGCCCCTGGTGGTCATCACCCATGACCCCGCCGATGTGGAGGTCTTTGCCGATACCTTGGTCATCTTTGCCAATGGGCGGGTGGAAGAAGTTTGCGGCCGCAAGAAGCTTGCTGCTTCGGAGGATGAAGACGGCTGGCGGACAAAGGTCTGCTGGCGGGCGCAGTGGAAGAAGGAAAATCCGACCGCGCAAAATTTTGCGATGGCATCGGGCATATGAGGTGACAGCCATGGAACATGTGCGAGGATTGGTGGACAGCACCCTGCGCGAGGGCAGCCAGACGGTGGGCGTTGCCTTCAGCCTGGAGCAGAAGGTGGCCATTGCCCGGCATCTCGTGCGGATCGGGGTGGAAGAGGTGGAGGTGGGTGTCGCCTCGCCGCTGGACAGAGAGCTGCCCGCTTTGGTTGATCGCTGCCGCAGGGAGGCAGGCCTGAGTCGTCTGGGCCTCTGGTGCCGTTGCCGGGAGGAGGACATCGCCTGCGCCCTGCGCTTGGCCCCGGAGGTGCTTTCCCTGTCCGTGCCGGTTTCCGATCTCCATATCGCCATCAAGCTGAATCTGGGGCGTGCGGCAGTGGCCAAGATGGTGGCCAAGGCGATTGCAAAGGCGCAGGCGGCGGCGCCCTATGTTTCCCTGGGGCTGGAGGATGCGACCAGGGCCGAGCCCGCATTCCTGCGTGAGATCGTCAGCGTTGCCTGTGAAAATGGAGTGGACCGCATCCGCCTTGCCGACACGGTGGGAGTGGCCACCCCCGGCGGGATTGCCGCCCTGGTCCGCGAACTGCGCCGGGATTTTGCGGTGGAGATCGGGGTGCATATGCACAATGATTTCGGCATGGCCACGGCCAATGCCATTGCTGCTCTGGAAGCCGGTGCCCATTGGGCCGATGTCACCGTGCTTGGCTTGGGTGAGCGGGCAGGCAACAGCCGTTTGGAAGAGGTGGCTGGCTATCTGGCCCTGCAAGGTGCCAGACCCTACGAAACCACCCTGTTTTCAGACCTGGCCTGCTTGGCCGCCGACTGCTCGGGCCGGAAGATAGAGGCCCATCAGCCGGTGATCGGCGCGGGAATCTTTGCCTGTGAAACCGGTCTGCACCTTGCCGGACTCGCCAAAGACCCTCGGACCTACGAACCCTACGAACCGATCCTGGTCGGGGCGCGACGGCAATTGTCGTATGGTGCCAAAGTGGGCAGGCAGGGCGTGGCCGAGCGGTTGCGGCAGTTGGGGCTGCACTGTCAGGAGGCGCAGCTTGGACGGCTGGCCGATGCTTTCCGGGGGCAGTGCCGGGACTTGGGCAGGCCGCTCCATGATCGGGAGGTGCTACAGCTGGTAGCCCAATATAGTTCTTGATCCGATGCTTTCCTGCCCGTACAGTGGAAAAAACAGACGGGTTGCCAAGGCCGATGATTCCGGTCTTGAGAAAGGGGAGAAAGCCTCATGACGCAAGAGAATATTTTTTCATTGTTGGCCAGGTCCGGCCCTTTTGCCACCGGAGACAGGCCGCCGATCCTGGCGTCCTTTTCCCCGGAGGCGCGGCTCTTTGCCAAGGGTCTGGCCGAGGCTGGCATGGCCACCCGCTACCGGATTTTGCGCAACCAGATCTTCGAGTTTCTCGATGTCCGTTCTTTTGCCGGGATACAGGCGATCATCGCTGATCCGGCCCGGCGGAAGCTGGCCAACGAGCGGGCCTACCGGCTGCTGGGCAACATGTTCGGCATCGAGGGCAACGCCCGGGAGGTGATCCTGCGGGTCAACACCTATTCCCGCACCGCTGATGGGGTGATTAACTATCTCAAGGCCAAGGTGCTGGCCAACTATGCCTCCTACATTGAGATGACCAACGAGATCGACTCCTGCAAGAGTCCGGTGGATCTCATGCTCATCCTTTTTGATGACCGCTACCACAAGAAGGCGCGCTTCGAGGCCAAGCGCAAGCTGATCCTCATGAACCTTGCCGCTTCCATCGATCAGCGCGAGCGGGAAACCGAGGTGGAGGGAAAGTTCGGCCAGTTTCTCGATTTCCTGAACGAGCATGTCTGGAGCAAAAAAACCAGAATCGGCGAGCTGGAGATCGTCTACCTCCTGAGCGACCATGACCCGGACACCTTTGCCTGCACCAAGGTTGAGGTCATCAACCGGGAACAGGCCCGCGCCGTAAAAAGAAAAGCCAACCAGAAGCTCACCCTGATCAAGCGCCGACGCTTCCAGGTCAACGGGGCCGAGGTGCCGATCTATGTCTCCATCCGCAAGAAACAGTCCGAGGCCAAGGTGCTCAAACTCCTGCGCAAGGGCGAGGAAAATCCGGCTGTGGCGGTGGATGACGAGCTGGGTCTCATGGGGGTGGTGGATTCGGTGGCCGAGGTCAAGGCCTTCCAGAAACACCTGACCCAGAGCGCCACCAAGGCCGGGTCGCTGATGACCCTGGAGGAGGTGAGCGACACCCTTTCCGGCGGCGGGCATCACAGCGGCAGCATCGGCAGTTCCGCCAAGACCCAGATGTTCAAGTTCTTCGCCCGCATGGGCGGCATGCGCGTGGAGTTCATCGTCCACACCAACCGTTCGTACCTCAATTATATCTACGAACGGGAGGTTTCCCACGACGAGTATGAGGTGAAGCGGATCTTCGACTCCGGGGTAGCGGAGCTGCTGTTCCCGCAGGATATCTACGAGATCGACATCGCCGAGAAGAAGGAGGCGGTGCTCCGCTGGTTTAGGAAACGGATTGAGGAGTTTTGAGGGGGGGTCTTAGTATGAAGCTATTCGGGTCGCGGTTGGAGTTGTCGCCGTCACGTTCTGTGCCCTGGGCCATGAAGGATATTTCCACGGCTGAAACGGATTTCCGAACTTTTGACGATGGGCGTCTTTGCATTCGCATCCGGCACGACGTGTTACATGGCGTCAGCCCCAAAATGCTTGTATGGTGGTTTTCAAATCTGGAAGGCGATATGCAGATCGATGGCAAAACGTGGCCATGTTATCAGATATGGCACCCCATCGACCATATTTCAATTCGCTATGTTCGGCGGCGGCAGGATGGGACTATTGGCCCCGGAGCGCAGATTCACATCCGGGAATTTCTCTGTGGCAGGCGCGACTACGTGATCGATATGGTATCCACGATCGAGAAACTAGACGAAACAGGCCTTATCCACGGCCCACAACTTTTTGGACTACAGATCGCCAGATTAGAATCCACCTTTACTCCGGTCAAAGAGGGAACACTCTTTGAGAATTCCATTATATTCGGCCCAGACACACCGTTGCTGCGGCCCTTTTTTAACAAAATCGTTCGGCCTCAAGTGTTTCCGGATGACAAGGCGCGCGCGTGGATAAAACACAACGTGGAAGAAGTAGGCAATTACGAATTTATTTTGCCCGATCTTTATGCAAAGCATATGAATGATGATGCGGTGATTCCTGTTGGAAACTAACAAGTCGCTCCACGCTGACCGCTTCGCGGAGTGTATTTTCATCGTTCGTTTTTTACATGTGCTGTCGGGAACTTTGAACCTAACGCAGCAATTAGTGTCGTCCAGTTTTGGCTGCTACGAATTTTAGTTGCGCCTTCCTTTGGCGCAGCCGCCCCCTTGACACTTTTCCGTAAAAACGGTAAGTCCTTTCAGTATGTTATGGGTTTCTTGATCTTGAACCGCCGTTTTTTGCCTGAACTGGGGAGTGAATGACCACAAAACCTGAATCCGCTGGGCAACCGGCAGCTTCCACCCAACGCCTGCTGCGGGCTATTCCCAAGGTTGACGAGTTCTTAGGCTGGCTGGACCCGCCTCCCGATGCGCCTGCTTCCCTGGTGAAAAGTTCGGTGCGCCAACTGCTGGAGTCCATCCGGCAGGAGATTCTCAAGGGCGCGCCAATCAAGCCCGCCGATCTGACTCAGGCCGCCCTGCTTCCCCGTCTGCACAAACTCCTTGCCGCCAGGCTTCGTCCCAACTTCCGCACCGTGATCAACGGCACCGGCGTGGTGATCCACACCAACCTTGGCCGCTCCCTGCTGCCCGAGGCGGCCATGGAGAGTCTGCTGGCCGTGGGCAGCCGGTATTCCAACCTGGAGCTTGATCTGGCCACGGGCAAGCGGGGCAGCCGCTACAGCCTGGTGGAGGAGATCCTCTGCGAGCTGACCGGGGGTGAGGCCGGGTTGGTGGTCAACAACAATGCCGCTGCGGTGATGCTGGTACTGGACACCCTGGCCAAGGGGCGTGAGGTCATCGTCTCCCGGGGCCAGTTGGTGGAGATCGGCGGCTCCTTCCGAATTCCCGAGGTGATGAGCCGGACCGGGGCCAAGTTGGTCGAGGTGGGGGCTACCAACCGCACCCATCTCCGCGATTATGAAGGGGCCATTACCGAAGAAACCGCTTTGCTCCTCAAGGTGCATACCAGTAACTACCGGATCATCGGCTTTGCCTCCGAGGTTTCCCTTGGGGAGCTGGTCACGCTGGCTGCCCGGCATAACCTGCCAGTCATGGAGGATCTGGGCAGCGGCTGTCTGGTGGATCTTTCCCGCTTCGGCCTGGCCAAGGAGCCCACCGTGGGCGAGGTGGTCCGGGCTGGGGTCGATGTGGTGACCTTCAGCGGCGACAAGCTGCTGGGCGGACCCCAGGCCGGGCTTATTGTGGGCAAGAAAGAGATCATCGAGCAGATCAAGGCCAACCCCATGAACCGGGCGCTGCGCATCGACAAATTTACCCTGGCCGGGCTTGAAGCGGTGTTGCGGCTGTACTTCGACGAAGAAAAGGCCATCGCCAGTATCCCCACCCTGGCCATGCTAGCCATGCCCCTGGCTGCCATCGACCGGAGGGCGAAACGTCTGTGCCGGTTGATTGGCAAACCGCTTGGACCGGTGTGCAAGGTGGAGATCAAGAATATTACCTCTATGGTGGGCGGCGGTTCGTTGCCGGAACAGCCTCTGCCCAGCCGGGCTGTGGCCCTTGCCCCTCTGGACCGGAGTGTGAACGACTTGGAAAAGGGTCTGCGGGCGTTATCGCTGCCGGTACTCGGCCGCATTGAGGATGACCGGCTGCTCCTTGATATGCGCACCGTGGCTGACAAGGAAGTGCCGTTGCTGGCCAACTGTTTGAAAGAAGTTTTCGAGGCTAAGAAACGATGACCATACCTCTGCTTTTTGAGGCCGGGCCTTTAACCCCTGCCGATCTTCGCCGGTTTTCCACGCTGTTCACCAAGACGGCTTTTGATTTTTTCCCCTGTGACACAGCCCGCTTGGTGCCTCTGGGCGAGCAGGAAGGCAAGCCGCCTGCGGGGCTAAAGGCCGGGTTGAAGCAGATCCGCGACAATCACCTGCCTGTAGTCGATGCACAGCGGCAGGAGTTGCTGTTGCCCATCTGGGGCGGGGAAACGCTCTGCGGGCTGCTGGTGGTTCAAGGCGGCGAGTCTCAGCTCTACGGGATGCCGACGGTTTGGCTCGATGAGCAGAGCCATATCATCTCCAGAGAATTTTATCTGCTCAAGCAGAGTTGCCAGGACCCGGCCACCGGGCTGGTCAACGGATTTCACCTGCGTGGGGAGCTTGAGGCCCTTTGTCAGGAAGCGGCTGAAGCCGTGGCGCCCCTGGCCCCGGCCACCCTTGCCCTGCTGGAGGTCTATCCGCGCACCCGCGACGCGGACCGGAGCCTGCGCTACATCGTCCGGGCCGGGAGCTGTCTTGCCTCCATGCTCGGCGAGGACATGCACCTGCACCATCTTGGCGCCGGAATCTTCGGCCTGCTCTGGTATGGGGTGGACATGGAGCAGGCCCGCCAGTTGGGCGAATCGCTGCTTCTGCGGCTCAAACGGGAGAATTTCGTCACCGCCCATCTCGGCATCACCACGGTGACGCCCCATGACCCCGAAGAGAGCGGCGCCCCGGAGCAACTTCTGGAGCAGGCCTGGCAGGCCTTGCGTACCGCTCGCCTGCGTGGGCCTTTCAGTCTCTGCGGCCATGTCACCGCCCAAGACATAGAATCGCACCCCTTTCGCAAGACCCCGGAATCGGCGCTACGGAAATTACGCGCCCTGTATCGCGGCAAAAGCCGTTTTTCCCTGGTCTTGCTCCGCATGGATCAGGAGCCTGCCAGCAACCATTTTTCCAAGCGGCTCAGGACGCTGCTTGGCCAAGAGAAAGGGCTGGTGCTCGTCAATCAACGGGAGGCGTTTCTTTTTCTCGATGGGCTTGACGGCAAGGCGGCCCGCGCCTGGCTCAAGGATTTTCGCGGCAAGATGGAGGCCATCGGCGGCAGTTCATTTTCCATGGGGGTTGCCACCTTTCCCTATCATGATTTCAAGAAATCGGCCCTGCCCCTGAACTGCCGGAAGGCCTTGCAGCATGCGACCTTCTTTGGCCCGGATTCGCTGGCCGTCTTTGACGCAGTCAGCCTCAATATCAGCGGGGATGTCTATTATAACGAAGGCGATCTGGTCAAGGCCCTGGGAGAATATCGGCAGGGTCTGCTCCTTGAGTCGGGGAATGTGAACATCCTCAACAGCATGGGGGTTGCCAGCATCCAGCTCAATCGGCTCAAGGCCGCCAGGGCCTATTTTGTGAAGGCGCTTGGGGTTGATCCGAAAAATTTCATGGCCCTGTTCAATCTGGGCTTTATCTCTCTTGACGACGGTCAGACGGCAGAGGCGCTGGCGCTCTGGGAAAGGGCGCTGGCCGTGGACGGCAAGCATCCTGATCTCTTGCAGCATCTCGGCATGCTCTATTGCCGGCAGGGGAGATACGCCGAGGCCCGCGAGGTCTTGGAGCGTTGCGAGGGGCTGAGCAGAAAGAATCCCCAGCAGGGCGGAGAGCCCATGGTGGTGGCGCGCTGGCTTGGGCGGGCCTGTGAGGCCTTGGGAGAGAACGCCTTGGCCATTGCCGCCTATCAGCGTGCGGTCAGCGGTAACCCCAGGGACGCCGGTTCGCTGAGCAGGCTGGGCAGGCTTTATGCCCTGGAAAAACAGGGCCACGATATTGCCCTAGCCCTGTGCGGGCAGGCGGTTGAGCTGGATGGGGGCAAGGCTGCCCACTGGTATCGGTTTGGTCTGACGCAGGCCTTGAGCCAAGATCAGGAGGGGGCAATGCAATCCCTGGCGGAATGCCTCCGTCTTGACCCGCGTCAGGCTGAGGCAGCGTTGTTGCTGGGCAGGCTCCTTGAGAAGCAGGGGCGCTCGGGAAAGGCCAGAATGCTCTATGCAAAGGTGTTGCGGTATTCTCCGGAGTATGCCCCGGCTCAGGCGGCCCTGGCAGCTCTTTCTTGAAAAATGGTAACTGTTCAGCAGCACCACATCTGCTTTGTCATCGGCCTGCCCATGTGCAACAGCACACTTCGCAGACCTCTTGGTCGGCACTGCTACCGACAATTGACACACGCATCTGTGGCACCGCTGAATAGTTATATTCCGTGATTTTGGCTAAGTCCGGCATCAAGCTGGATAGAGGAGATCGGAGATGAGATTGACCAAGGCCGGGACGGTCGTTGACGAGCGGCAGCAGTATTCGCTGGATAATTTTCAGGTGGGGGATTCCTGGCGGCTGTTTCGGATACTGAGTGAGTTTGTCGAGGGCTTTGACACCCTGGCCAACATCGGTCGGCCTGCGGTGTCTATTTTTGGTTCCGCCAGAACCAGCCAGGACGACCGCTACTACAAACTGACCGAGCAGATCGCTCTTGATCTGGCCATCGCCGGCTACGGGATCATCACTGGCGGCGGGCCAGGGATCATGGCGGCGGCCAACAAGGGCGCCGCCATTGCCGAGGGCCTTTCCATCGGGCTTAACATCAACCTGCCCTTTGAACAGGAACCCAATCCCTTTACCAACGTGCCCATGAACTTCAAGTATTTCTTCGTGCGCAAGGTGATGTTTGTCAAGTATTCCATGGCCTTTATCGGAATGCCCGGAGGCTTTGGGACCATGGATGAGCTGTTCGAGTCGCTGACCCTGATTCAGACCAAGAGGGTGAAGCGTTTTCCGGTTATTCTGGTGGGCTCTGATTTCTGGGGCGGTCTGGTTGATTGGATCAAGGAAAGAATGCTGGCGGAAAAATACATCAACGAGGACGATCTGCTCTACTTCCAGGTCATGGATGATCCAGAGGAGGTCGTGAAGTACATCAAGCGGACCGTGGTGTTGTAGAACGCCGTATGGCGCCGCTCTGGGAAACAAAGATTACGGGGCGGATGTTTCCGGCTGGTGGATGGCGGAGAGCCTCCAGGGGTTGTTCCCCGCAGGCCGAGTGAAGGTCCAGAACTCCTCAAATTTTACCGGCTCGGTAGTGCTGCCGGACAGGTGGTCGTTGGTGTCGCTCACCGTGTAATCGAGCAGGTTGGCATGGATGCGGGCCGTGATGTAATCCTGCCCTGGTTCCTGCCATGCCTCGGTTATTTCGACCGTGCGGACCGCGATGTTTTCCAACCGGTTGATCTGTTTGTCGCGCAGCAGACGGTCAACGTCTTCTTGAAGAATTTTCCCCATCTCTTCCGTTAGAATTTCGGCTACTGGAGTCAGCTCACGGTGCATCCAGGCGCCCTGGATTTTGAAAAAGTTATCCATTGCCTGGTCATTGAAACGCCTCTCATCAAAGGCAGGGTCTGTCTGGCAGATGGAAGCGAGGCCTGCCGCAAGGGCTGTTTCGCCCGGATACAGCTGCCCGGCATTGTGCGCATAATCGGAGGGCTGAAACCCATCCTGCTGGGGTTGTTCCTGTCTCTGCTGGTTTCTGTTCTGCAACAAGCGGAAGATCAGGTAGCCGAATCCTGCGACCAGAAGAATGCCAAGCAGGCCGCTGCTTCCTCCGCCTCCCCATCCGCCGCCGCCAAAGGCGCTGAAGAGCATGCCGCCCAGAAGGCCGCCTGCCACCCCGCCGGCCAAGCTGCGCAAGAAGCCACCTCCGGCAGGTGTTGGGCTGGGCGCGGGCTGCGGCGACGCCGGTTGTTGGCGGGAAGGACTCGGAGTTGAATAGGAGCGGCTTGGCGGAGAATACGACCGCGAACTCCGGCTGCCAAAGGATCTTCCGCCTCCGACGCGAGCCTGGCTGTCATTGGGAGCAAAGGTGTTTGTCAGGAGAAGCAGCGCCGTCATCGCCAGTATCGTGCATATCTTTTTCATTTCCATCTCCGTTGCCTGCTATTTTCTGCCGCTCCTGTATACCATTTGCCCTGGCAGAATGGGAAATTTTCTTGAGCGGCCAGCCCATTCTCTTGCGCAGACATTTGTTTGATTCCGGCAGCGCAGAACGCACAAAAAAGGCCATGCCGGACAATATCCGATATGGCCTTTTTTGTGGTGCAAAATCAGGAAAGGAGCATACGCCCTTGTTATTTAGCGTTAAGCATTCTCTTCCGCAACCGGATGGTCTTTGGGGTCACTTCCACCAGCTCATCATCATTGATGTAGGCGATGCAGTCTTCCAGGCTCATCTGTACCGGCGGGGTGAGAACCACATTCTCATCGGAGCCGGAAGCCCGCATGTTGGTGAGTTTTTTGCCTTTGGCCGGATTGACCACCATGTCCTGGTTCCGGGCATTTTCGCCGATAATCTGGCCGGTGTAGACCTTGTTGCCCGGGCCGAGGAACAGGCGCCCGCGATCCTGTAGGTTGAAAAGGGCGTAGGCGACGGTGGTGCATGTTTCCATGCTGGTGAGCACCCCGTTGACCCGGTTGATGATATCGCCGGCATAGGGGCCGTATTCGGCAAACACGTAGTTCATCATGCCCAACCCCTTGGTGGCGGTCATGAACTCCGAGCGGTAACCGAGCAAGCCTCTGGTCGGTATCTTGTAAACCAGCCGGTTCATGCCGTTTGCCTGGTGCATCTCCTGCATCTGTCCCCTGAGCATCCCCAGCCGTTCGATTACAGCCCCGGCATACTGCTCGTCCACGTCAATGGTCAGTTCTTCGTAGGGCTCAAGGGTGACGCCGTCAACCTGCTTCATGATGACCTGGGGGCGGGTAACCTGGAGTTCGAAGCCCTCGCGGCGCATCTTTTCAATGAGGATGGAAAGGTGCAGCTCACCCCGACCGGCAACAACATAGCCGACGCCTTCCTTCATGGGCTCGACCTTGAGGGCCACGTCGGCAAGGGTCTCTTTTCGGAGTCGGTCCTCCAAATGGCGGGAGGTGACGAATTTCCCTTCCAGGCCGGCAAAAGGCGAGTCGTTGGGGATAAAATTCATTGAGATGGTCGGCGGATCGATCTCGATCAGAGGCATCGGCATGGGGTTGTCCGCGTCGGTGAAGGTCACGCCAACGGTAACGTCGTCCATGCCTGCCACCGCAACCAGCTCGCCAACCCCAGCTGAATCGGTCGCCACTTTTTTATCGGACTCAAAGCGAAAGATCTTGGTGAGCCGCGCAGGGGTTACGCTGCCGTCCCGCCTGACCACGGCAATGGGTTTGTTGATGCTCAGGGTGCCGTTTGTCACCTTACCGATGCCGAGCCGTCCCAGATAGGGGGAGTGGTCCAGGGAGCTGACCTGCATCTGCAAGGGTGCGGTGGGATCGCCGGATGGCGGGGGTACGTGGGCGACGATGAGCTGGGAGATCGGCTCCATGGTGGTGGATTCATCGATGAGGTGATGCTTGGCGTAGCCCTGCTTGGCCGAGGCATAGACCACCGGGAAATCCAGCAGGTGGTCCGGGGCCTCAAGTTTGACAAAGAGGTCGAAAACCTGATCGACCACCCATTCGCAGCGGGCCGCGGGCTTGTCGATCTTGTTGATCACCACGATGATGCGCAACCCTGCGGCCAGCGCTTTTTTTAAGACAAAATAGGTCTGGGGCATGGGGCCTTCCTGGGCGTCCACCAGAAGAAGGCAGCCGTCCGCCATGCGCAGAACCCGTTCCACCTGGCCGCCGAAGTCGGCGTGCCCAGGGGTGTCGATGATGTTGATCCAGTAATCCTTGTAGCAATATGAGCCATTCTTGGCGGTGATGGTGATGCCGCGTTCCTTTTCCAGGTCCATGGAATCCATGAGGCGTTCCGCTACTTCCTGATTTTCTCGGAACATGCCGCTTTGCTGGAACAGCTGGTCGACCAGAGTGGTTTTACCATGGTCAACGTGGGCAATAATGGCGACGTTTCTGATTATACTTTGGTCCATAACTTTTTGACTTTCCATAAAAAAGGGTTCGTCCCCGGTTGGGGAAAAAAAGAGGCACCTTAAATGAAAGTTGGGGGAAAGGCAAGGAAAAACCAAAAAATCAGCAAGATAAAGAGATGAATCGGGTTGCGGCATGGTCTTAGCGGGAGGGGTGATTTTTTCTGGGAAAAACTATGGTGTGCGGCGAAATTTTGCCCCACCTTTCCCCACAAAAAAATATTTGGGCGGGGGATATGCCCGGAATATCTTCTAACACCACTTCATGTGGTATTGGCTATTTTATTGTATGCCAACATATGGTATTTTTTGCCGCTGTGGAGAGGTTTGGGAATAAGTGGTCCTGCTTGTTTTTTCCTTGACACTGCTCCGTCCTTTTCACTATAAAGGGACATAAAGTGGTGCAAAGTGGGTAATAGGGGAGCAAGAAGGAGCTGCGTGTGGTCGAAGGGAGTGTGAAGAATCCAGTCTGTCGTTTTCGCAGTCGCTCCGAGCATGTCCTTGATGCGAAGGGCAGGCTGAATATAGCGACCCGGTTTCGCGAGTCCTTGCGCAGTCAGGGCGATGAGCGGCTCATGGTCATTCCCTGGCACAACTGTATTCGGGCTTATCCGCTGCCGCAATGGGAAGAGCTGGAGGCGGCCCTGTTGGCGCAAGGCCAGAAAAGCCCGGAAACAGTCAAATTGATCCGGTACATGATCGGCGGCGCCGAAGAATGCGCCTTGGACAAGCAGGGGAGAATCCTGCTTCCCGCCACCTTGCGGGAAGATTGCAGCATCAAGAAGGAAATCGTAGCCAACGGCATGATTACCTATTTTGAAATCTGGGACAAGGAAGTCTGGGAGGCTGAGAACAAACCGACCGCCGAGAATTTTCAGAATTTCGAGCAGGTTCTTCAGGAATTGGGGCTGTTCTGATCCGGTATGCAGCCATCTCATCTCCCGGTCATGCTCGAGGAAGTGGTCACGTGTCTGGCCCCGAAGGATGGAGGTCTGTATGTTGACGGCAATCTGGGCCTGGGAGGCCATACGGAAAGAATTCTTGAAACCTGCGGTCCCACCGGTCAGGTTGTGGGGTTTGACTGGGATGCTGCGGCTCTGACCCTGGCGCAGGAACGGCTGGCCCGGTTTGCAGGCCGGGTCCGCTTTGTGCATGAAAATTTCACCTCGATAAAGGAGACCCTGATGGAGCTTGGCATTGGCACAATTGATGGCCTGCTGCTCGATCTGGGTCTTTCTTCTTTGCAGCTGGATGCAAGCGGCCGAGGGTTCAGCTTTAAAGGCAGCGAGCCGCTTGACATGCGGATGGATCAGCGCCAAGCCACTACGGCCGCCGAGCTTATCAACGAAGCGTCCGAAGAGGATTTGGCGGATATTTTTTTCTACTATGGTGAAGAGTTCCAGGCGAGAAGGATTGCCCAGTGGATTGTAGAGGCGCGGCGGAAGGAGAGGATTGTTTCCACCGATCAGCTAGTCGCCCTGGTGGATCAGGCCATTCCTAAACGATTTCATCCCAAGAAAATCCATGTAGCCACCAAGGTTTTCCAGGCCTTGCGCATCGCCGTGAACCGCGAACTTGACAGCCTTGAGCAGATTCTGGCCGATGGCGTTACCCTGTTGGCGCCTGGGGCCAGATTTTGTGTCATCTCCTTCCATTCCCTGGAAGATCGTCTGGTAAAACAGGCTTTCCGGGAAAATTCCTTGCTTGACGTGATCACCCCGAAGCCTCTTACCCCGGGCCGCGCTGAATGCCTGCGCAATCCCAGGGCAAGAAGCGCCAAGCTGCGGGTTGCGGCACGAGGAAGAACTTGAGATGCGGGATTACGCGAAAAAATATTCCGGTGTCGGCAGCAGACAAAGGGTTTCCGACCGACGGGCGGGCGGGCCGGATCGGGAGCGGCCATTCAGGATTATCGGGGTGATAACGGTTGTCGCCATGCTGATGGGAATCGTCAGCAGTTTCTGGTTTGGCATTGCTTTGCAGGAGAGCCTTGGCAGGCTTGATAAAGGCAAGCAGGAAAAAACCGAACTCACCGCCACTAATGTGGCGCTCTCTGCGGAAAAGGAAGCGCTGCTGCAACAGGAAAAAATCGAAGCTGCGGCAGGGGGGCTGGGCTTGTTCCCGCCTGCCGAGAAGCAAATAAGAAGGCCATAGGGCCCGGCATGAAAAAACGGGCAATCGAGGGAAAAGACCGGCGCCCGGTCATGGTAGGCGGATTTTTTTTGCTGCTGGCCGTGGTGTTTGCGGTGGTGGCCATAAAAAGCCAGTTTTTTGGGAGCAGCGGAGAGCAGGTGCCGGGCGACGGGCAGAAGGAGGAACAGGTCAGCACCGTCACAGGCGGAGGCCGGAGAAATATTTATGACCGGAACTTCATGGAGCTGGCAGTGAGCTTTCAACGGAGTTCCCTGTATGCAAGGCCATTGGAGCTTGAGGCGCCTGAGAAAGTTGCCCGTGAGGTTGCAAAAATTCTCGAAGTGGATGAAAAAAATATTCTTTCGGCCCTGAAGGGGGAAAGAAGCTTTGCCTGGCTTGGCAGGGATCTTTCCCGTGAGAAGGCGGTGAAGATCGCGGACCTCAATCTGAAAGGGGTGTATCGCATCAATCAGGTGCAGCGGTTTTATCCGGGAAACCAGTTGGGCGCCCATGTGATAGGTTTTTTAAAGGACGAACAGGGCCTGTCCGGGGTCGAGTTTTACTATGACAGTGTTCTGCGGGGCGGCGGGGTGTATGACCCAAGACTGGCCGCCGCCGGGGTGAGCAAGAAAATAGCCGAGGGAAGCGACAGCGCCAGCCTTATCCTGACCATCGATATTCATTTACAGAATATTCTGGAGCAAAAACTGAAAAGCCTTGTCGGAAGCACACGGGCCAAAGCAGGAGTGGCTGTACTCATGGCCCCGGATACGGGGGAGATTATCGGGTTGGCCAGTCTGCCGGATTACGATCCCAATCGATTCTGGGAATTCAGCGCCGAGGCGCGGAGGAACCGGGCCGTTGAGGATATCCTTGATCTTGGCGCGATGGACCGACTGTTCCAGGCGGCGGCGGTCATGGACAACAGGATTGCCCAGGAAAAAAACGGGGTTTCGGGAAACGAGGCAGCCCCGGAGCAGGAAACGACGGCCCAGAGGGCTGCCTGGAATGTGGTGCAGGATGGTCGGTATATTTCTCCGGAGGGGGTTGGCTTTGGGCAGACCCCGTTGGGACGCGACGAGTTCAATGCCTTTGCCGACAAGATCGGCTTGACCGTCAAGGGTGAGGTGGATTTGCCTGAGGCGCTGTTTGCCTTAAAGGATGTGAATATCGATCCGGCGAACAAGACCGTCGCGATTCAGACGGAAAATCCCCCTGAATCGGCAAAGGCCATGGTCCCGCACGTTGAAAAAGATTCTGCTCTGACAGCAACTCCTCTGGCGTTGCTGTCGGCATTTTGCCGGTTGATCAATGGAGGCCAGGTGATGACGCCCCATGTACTCCGCGCTGTTTGGCAGGATGAGCAGGTGTGGGATGTGCCGGTCCGGCAGGGGATCGGGGAGTTTGTCGTGCGGCCCGAGGTAAATGCTGGCATGCGCAGCGAAATGAAAAAGGCTGCGGGGGCTGGGCGGGGTAATTTTGTCATCGAATCGTTGCTGCAAAAAAGTCTTGCTCCGCAGAACCAGGCGCAGGCGGCAAAAGAGGGCGGCGAAAAAGCAGGTGCGGGGCAACCGGTAGTGGAAAGCATTCTCCTGGGGATGGCGCCTTTGGAACACCCTGAAATAGCCATGATTGTTGTGCTCGAGGGCGCCTACATCGACCCGTTGGCCAAGTCGCCGGTTCGGGATATTGCCGAAGAGATGATGCCGCAGGCAAGAGCCGCTCTCCAGAACAAGGTGAAGCCTCCCACTGCCAGGGAGCTGGCGGTGCGCGAAACCGGCTACTACAAAAAAATGGAAATGATTCAAGCCAAATCCACCCTGCCCGCAGCTTTGGCCCAAGGACCGCAAGGGCTTGTCATGCCAGACGTGCATGGCTTGAGCGGGCGCAAGGCGATGCAAATCCTGCAACAGTATGGAGTGCGATTGCAGATCATCGGCTCAGGACAGGTGGCAAGTCAGTATCCCTTGGCCGGGGCCGCTTTGCGGGGTGTTGAGCAGTGTGTGCTGCACCTGAAGACGATGCAGTAAAGGAAGAAGCCGGGTACTGGACATGGGAAAAGACAACAACCTTGCCGCAGTATCTTTACGGAAAATGGCTGAGGAGATGGAGATCGTGAATCTGGACAGGCTGAAGGACAAAGCGATACGCAGCATTACCGCCGATTCCCGTCAGGCTGGCCCTGGTTCGTTGTTTGTCGCGATTCCTGGGTTGACCGTGGATGGCCACGATTATCTGGAGGCTGCCGTAAAAAAAGGCTGTGCCGCCGTGCTGGTTGGCAAGGGCCGTTGCCGGGGCTGGAAGCATGCCAAGGTCGTCTGTCTGGAAGCTGCCGATACACCAAAGGCACTGGGGCAGGCGGCGGCCGGGTTCCATGGCCATCCATCCCGGCGGATGTGCATGATCGGGATCACCGGCACCAACGGCAAGACCACCACCACCTATCTGCTGGAATCGATCATTAGGCTGGCAGGGGGCAACCCAGGGGTGATCGGCACCGTGAACTATCGCTACAACGCGGTGGAAATTCCTGCGCCGTTCACCACCCCTGATCCGGTAAGTCTGCATCGGATATTGGCTGAGATGGCGGATAACGGCGTCACCCACGTCATCATGGAGACCTCTTCCCATGCCCTTGAGCAAAAAAGGGTGGCGGGCATCCTCTTTGATGCGGCTCTTTTTACCAATCTGAGCCGGGACCACCTTGATTTTCATGGGAATATGGGCAGTTACTTCGCGAGCAAGAAGATGCTCTTCACCGAGTACCTGAAGCAGGACGGCAAGGCGGTGGTCATCTGCGATGATCGGGATGATTCCGACCCCGATTGGGGTCGGCGTCTGCTGGCTGAGTTGCGGGCCGACAAAGCCTTGGGCTACACGGGGAAAAAGGGGCGGACTCTGATGGACTGCGGCTTCGCCGGAACTACGGTGGCCGTGCGGGAGGCTCGGGAGAGTCTGGAGGGAACGGTGGCCAGTTTGACAACTCCGGCCGGGGAACTGGAGGTCCATTCCGATCTGGTTGGAACCTTCAATCTGAAAAATCTCCTCGGTGCGGTTGGGGTGGCGGTGGCCCTGCATATCTCCGGGGAAAAGATTGTTGCCGGTCTGGCCCAGGCCCAGGCAGCGCCCGGTCGCTTGGAGCGGGTTTCGGCTCCGGCAGAGGTCAGCGTTTTTGTTGATTTTGCTCATTCTCCCGATGCGCTGGCCAACGTGCTGCAAACCATGCGTCGCCTCACCACGGGGCGTTTGATCGTAATTTTTGGCTGCGGCGGGGACCGTGATCGTGGGAAGCGGCCTCTGATGGGCAAGGTTGCCGGGTCGATGGCCGATGTGGTTGTGCTCACCTCGGATAACCCGCGCAGTGAAAGGCCTACCGCCATCCTGCGGGACATTGAGGCGGGAATCTTGGAAACCGCTCTGCCGCGATTGCGCCTTGAGGCCCTCCTTCAGCGAGAGGCTATGCGGGGCTATGATATTGTTCCTTCCCGCCGGGAGGCGATCAGGGAAACCATCCGTCATGCTCGGCCCGGCGATGTGGTGCTGCTGTGCGGCAAGGGGCATGAAACCTATCAGATAACCCCGGAGGGGAGATTCTTTTTCGATGACAGGCTTGAAGCCGCGGCGCAGGCTGCGGTGATCAACTGGTGATGATCGGAAGTCGGCAAGCTCTCAGAGAGGGGGAGGGATGATGGAATTGGCAACGGTGCGGAGAACAGGTGCTTGCGGCATGAGAAACGGAAGAACGGAAAAGAATTCTGGCTGTGGCGCCATGCAGAATCCGGTCTGGAGACTGTCCCAGGTTCTTTTGGCCACGGGAGGCAGATTTCTTTCCGGCAGGACCGAGGCTGGGTTTCGGCGGGTCTGCACCGATAGCCGGGCCGTCGAGCCGGGGGATCTGTTTGTGGCCTTGCGCGGGGAGACCTTTGACGGCCATGCGTATCTGGCGCAAGCCGTGCAGAAAGGGGCTGCCGGGTTGGTGGTTGACACGATTCCCGAGAAGATGCCGCCGGTCCCGGTGGTGCTGGTGGCGGACACCCTCCGCGCCTTGGGTGATCTGGCTGCCTACCGGAGATCGCTGATGCCGGATTTGCAGGTGGTGGCGATGACCGGAAGCTGCGGCAAGACCACGGTCAAGGAGATGATCGCTGCAATCCTGGCCAGGGAATACAACGTGCTGAAAACACAAGGCAATTTCAACAACCTGATCGGCCTGCCGCTTTCCTTGTTGCCGGTTGAATTTCACCACGATTTTGCGGTGATGGAGATGGGCATGAATCAGCCCGGCGAGATCGCCAGGCTCACGGAAATCGCGGACCCGGACATCGCCTGCATCACCAATGTCCAGGACGCCCATCTTGCGGGCTTGAGCGACATTTCCGGGGTGGCCAGGGCCAAGGGCGAGCTTTTTGCCGGGGTCAAGGCCTGGGGCAGGCTGGTGGTAAATATCGATGACAAAAGGGTGCGGGGCATAGCCCGCCGGTGCAGCCAGAAAAAAATTACCTTTGGCCGTAGCCCCAAGGCGGACATCCGCGGGATTCGTCTGCGCAGCCTGGGTGAACGCGGCATGGCTTTTACCCTGCAGATCGGCGGCAATGAGGCCCGGGTCAAAATCCGGAGTCTTGGAGCGCATAATGTGCAGAACGCCCTGGCTGCGGCGGGCATGGCCCATGCGGCTGGGGTGAAATTTCAGGATATCGTGGACGGGCTTGAGAGCTTCGCACCCTTTGAAAAACGACTCCAGGTGCAGAAGCTCATTGGCGGAATCAGATTGATAAACGACGTTTATAACGCCAATCCCTCTTCCGTGCTGGCCGCACTTGAGACTCTGCGGCAGATGGATCGCACCCACAAGAAGGTGGTGATTCTCGGGGATATGCTTGAGCTCGGGGCACAGAGTGTCGCGGCCCATCAGGACATAGGCCGGCAGGTGGCGCGGCTCGGCTTCGACGCTTTGCTGGTGGTTGGTGATTTTGCCGAAACCCTGGTTGCCGCGGCCTGGAAGGCGGGGATGAGCAAGAAGAAGGCGATGGTTTTTGCGAACAAGGAACAGGTCAGCGACTGGCTGCGCGAAAGCATTGTCGCTGGCTCCCTGAAGCCTGGGGACTGGGTGCTGGTCAAAGGCTCGCGCGGGATGCGGATGGAAACAATCACCCATGATCTGCTTGAGAAGCAGGGTTAAGGACAAACGGCATGCTCTACCATCTTCTCTATCCGCTCCATAGCTACTTCAGTGCGCTGAATGTTTTTCGCTATATCACCTTCCGCGCCATCGGCGCTACGCTGACCGCGTTTGTGATCCTGCTCCTGGTGGGCAACAGATTCATCAAGATGATGCAGGAAAACCAGATCGGCCAGGTGGTGCGGGACGACGGCCCAGAAAGCCATTTCAGCAAGCGGGGGGTTCCCACCATGGGGGGCCTGCTGATTCTTTTTGCCGTAACCGTGACCACCCTGCTCTGGGTCGATCTGTCTAATTCCTTTGTCTGGATCATTCTCGGGGTGACCCTCTGGTTCGGGGCCATCGGCGCCTATGACGACTACCGCAAGATAAAAAAGCAGAACAGCAAGGGGTTGAGCGCCTGGGGCAAGATGTTCTGGCAAATCCTCGGCGCCTTGGTAGCCGGATTGCTCATCTATAACAACCCGAATTTCGACGGGCACTTGAGCTTTCCGTTTTTGAAGAATATCCAGCCCGATCTGGGCGTCTATTATGTGGTTTTTGCCACCCTGGTGGTGGTGGGCGCCTCCAACGCGGTGAATCTCACCGATGGTCTTGACGGCCTGGCCACCGGGCCCACGGTGGTGACGAGCAGCGTCTATCTGCTCTTCTCCTATCTGGCCGGACATGCCGGGCTGTCGGCGTATCTGCAGATTCCCTATGTGCCGGGGGCCGGTGAGGTAGCGGTATTCTGCGGCGCCCTGGTGGGTGCCAGCCTCGGCTTTCTTTGGTTCAATGCTTATCCCGCTCAGATCTTCATGGGCGATGTGGGTTCCCTGGCCTTGGGCGCCGCCCTTGGTCAGGTGGCGATCATCATCAAGCAGGAGATGCTGCTGGCCATTGTCGGCGGGGTTTTTGTCATGGAGGCGCTTTCGGTCATTCTGCAGGTGGGTTTTTTCAAGATGACCGGCGGGAAAAGGATCTTTCTCATGGCCCCGTTTCACCATCATTTTGAAAAGAAGGGTTGGACTGAGCCAAAGGTAGTGGTTCGGTTCTGGATCGTTTCCATCGTCCTGGGCTTGAGCGCCTTAGCAACCTTGAAGTTGCGGTAAACTGTCCAGCAGCACCGCAGCTGTTTTGTTATCGGCCTGAGCGCATACCGATGTATAGCTTTCAGGCTTCTGTCGCGCATCTGCGGCACTGCTGGACAGTTACCGTTTGGGGTTATCTTGAGTTTTTGGATAGTCACAATTTGCGTTAGGGAAACAGAGTGGGAAATGAAATGTTGAACAGGAACCTCAAGGAAATACTGCAACCAGGAGCCCACGTTGTCGTGGTGGGCCTTGGCAAGTCGGGTGTTTCCGCGGTGCGGTTCCTGCTCAATTTTGGCGTAAAAATATCGGTTTCAGAGGGTGGCCGTCAGGAGAACCTTGAAGGAGACTTGGTTCGGTGGCTGAAGGAGAAAAGAGTTTTTGTAGAAACTGGCGGCCATACCTCTGAGCTTTTAACTTCGGCAGATTGCATTGTGGTAAGCCCGGGCATCCCGCTCGACATCGCACCCCTTGAGGCAGCGAGGCAGAAAGGTATTCCGGTGGTGGGCGAGCTGGCCCTGGCCAAGGATTTCCTTAAAGCCCCGGTGGTTGCGGTGACCGGCACCAACGGCAAGAGCACGGTGACGACCTTGATCGGCGATCTGCTTCGTGGCAGCGGCAAGAAACCCTTTGTCGGCGGGAACATCGGGATTCCCCTGGCCGAGTATCTGGCCGGGCCGCAGGACTGCGAGGCGGTGGTTCTTGAGGTGAGCAGCTTCCAGCTTGACAGCGCCGGGGAATTCCGGCCCCAGGTAGGGGTGCTGCTCAATATCACCCCGGACCACCTGGATCGCTACGCTTCTTACGGGGCGTATGTCGATTCCAAGATGTCGCTCTTTAAAAACCAGCAGTCCGGCGATGTGGCGGTGGTCAACGGGGACGATGCAGGCATTGTCCAATGGCTGGACAAAGCGGCGGAGAAAAAAAGCCCCTGGCCGCTGCGCGGGGAAATCAGGCAATACAGTTCTTGCAGCAAGACCGCGATGACGGCGTATCTCCGCGGAACAAAAATTCGGATTCCCTCGACGACCGAGGAGTACGAACTGGCGGGAACCCCTTTGGCGCACGCGCCGAACACGGAAAATGCCATGGCGGCAATCTTGGCGGTCCGGGCCATGGGATGCAGCCCGGCGGACATCCAGAAAAGTCTGGCTGGATTCGCGCCCCTGCCGCACCGGCTGGCCCTGGTGGCTGAGGTTGACGGGGTTTCCTACTACGATGACTCCAAGGCCACCAATGTCGGCGCAGTTTTTTCCGCGCTGGGCGGCATGCGGCAGCCGGTGGTGCTCATCGCCGGAGGCCGGGACAAGGGCGGCGGCTACGAGATGCTGCGTCCCCTGGTGCAGGAAAAGGTCCGGGCCATGGTCCTGATCGGCGAGGCAAAAGAGGCGATCGCGGAGGCCTTTGCCAAGACGACCCGCATAGCCTTTGCCAAGGAAATGGACGAGGCGGTGCGACTGGCCAGAACCCTTGCGGAAAAAGGGGATGCGGTGTTGTTGTCCCCGGCCTGCGCAAGTTTTGACATGTTCAAAAGCTACAGCCATCGGGGTGAGGTATTCACCCAGGCGGTGGGCAGATTGGGGCGGCAGGAAGCGCGATAGCTTCCGAAGCCGAAGGAACGTCCGGATGGTCTGGTGCCTGAGGGGGCACGGCTTGGGGGCGGCAAAAGGCGAGGGCGGGGTATGCAAACAGTGTGCTGTGTGTGCCAGAAAACCAAGAGTCAGTCGGGCTGGATACAGAAACAGGCCAGCAAAGAGGCCCGGGTTTCCCACGGATACTGCCCGGATTGTTTTCATAGCACCATGGAGCGGGCGCAGGGATGGCTGCTCGCCCAAAATGCCGGACGAAACGGCATGGCACTCGGACGTTAAGGATCGGCAAGGAAATGCTCATGCGGATGATCGTGACCGGAGGCGGAACAGGAGGGCATCTTTTTCCCGGCATTGCCGTGGCCGAAGAGATGCTGCGCCGGTTTCCCCAAGGCAAGATCCTCTTT